>Ga0209634_1002461_pt1 | contig 12966 bp, 13 predicted proteins | sample LinPmetageLP40_FD_184043 | JGI IMG/M metagenome (GOLD analysis project Ga0209634, IMG submission 184043) | Marine viral communities from the Pacific Ocean - LP-40 (SPAdes) (version 2) | ecosystem: Environmental > Aquatic > Marine > Oceanic | place: Pacific Ocean | collected 2010-08-26 | reverse complement strand
TCTATTGATGAACCTATCAATACTTTGAAGTACTCATTGAAGTTATTAATAAATAAACCGCTTAGTCTAATGGCATCTTGATGATAGCCTATGGTGTCTCCATAACCATAGTGATAGAAGTACAACACCCCAACTCCTATACCGGCTAATAATTTAATGACTAAAGCAGAAAAGAAATATTTTCTGATCGGTGAGCTCCGTTGTGATTTGTAGATCCAATAAACGATTAGGGCAATGAAAGAAATGTTTAAAATTTCGATCATGACATCTTACCTTGACTGGTGAGCAGCTTCACCCCAATATTGCAGCTAAGACATCTCTTCTTTAGACAATACTCATTATACATCTCTATACTTGCTTGCGAGTCAAATGCTGACTTAATAACCTGATCTAAGGACTTCCATAGACGAGTGATGCGATTATTCTCTGGAGATAATTGTTGCAAAAAGCCGACTGCTCTATCAATACATTCTTGTTGCTGATGCATTTCTCCATAAGCGGCAAGTATCGGAACGACCGTATTGATAATTATATTTTCAACTGAGGACTTTCCCATTTTCTTTGCACGACTCTTTCCTTGCTTACCAAAGTGATAATGCATATTCCAATATTCAGAAGTTGGTTGCGCTACGAGTTTATTAAGTTGATCAAAAGAAGTTGTCTCTAGGATGGTAGAAAATACATTTTTAAGATTGACTAACATTGAAGCTAATTGTGCTAGTCGCAATGTTGGGAAATTGGCAGGTCTCAGTCTCAAGAACTTCCATTGATGCTCACTCATCTTGAGTGATTCCAAATGATATTTCTTAGATAGAAATGCATACTCTTTCCTTAAAGCTAAATAATAATCATCTCCTTGTTCTTCCTCTAAAAATCCAGCTTGACCCAACAGCAATGCTTCCACCTGACGCAAGTCATTCGCATGTTTATGAATATACTTTAATGGTAATGACTTTGACAGCATATCAAAAGCGTCACGATTGATTTTAAAACCAAGGTTTCGGCACAACATTCGATAGGCTGCAGCCTCCCAATCACCATTTAGTTGTTTAAGCAAATCGGTTACTTCTTGTGCTTTCCGCTCCAATCGGGTCATCATCGCTTTGTCCCACATAGAGAGTTTGGTGAGATGATCGACCTCATTAAATTGGCTTTGACAAAGAATTTCATAAGGTTGGTTGATCAGCCTTTTATATCGATCAATCAAAGTGATATCCACACGATCTTTGAGCTCAAGAACTGGGATCACTGTACCATCAGTTCTACTAATATCTATATCATTCTCCCAGACGACATGCAGAATAACATTGTCATAAGCTTTGTCTGTGTCATGATTATGTTGATGCCATGCGCTGGATTTCACATGAATCTCGACATTTCCACTCCAGAGAATGTCTGCAATCTTTATACGAGACTGTGAAAAATCCGGGCCTGCATTGGTCTGTAAAAAACCTTGGTCAAAAACTTCGAGTACCTGACCATCGGAAGTGGAAAGATCATTTTTATCAAAATATTGGTATTGCCAAATAAAATGTAAAAACATCTCCTGCATCATATGTTATTTAGGTAGATAGAGGTCAAGGTATTCTTTCATCTCTCGTTGAAGCTCTTTGGCAGATTGGCCTGCTACTTCAGCAAAATCTTCTCTAGAGGAAGTGTAGATTATCCCCCTAGATGAATTCACCAAGAGCCCACAATGATCATTCATTCCAGCCTTGGACACCTCTTCTAAACTTCCGCCTTGAGCTCCTACTCCTGGTACTAAAAAGAAATGTTCTTGAGCTAGTTTTCTTATTTCTGCAATCTTGTTCGCTCGGGTAGCACCTACAACATACATCAATTGTTCTGGTGTTGCCCATTGTTGGCTTTTCAAAATAACCTCCTCATACAAAGTATGATCTCCAGTTGATAATGCTTGAAAATCTTGACTTCCACCATTGGAAGTATGTGCTAGTAGAATCACCCATTTATTGTCAAAATCCAAAAATGGCGTGACCGAATCCTCTCCCATATAAGGCGCAACTGTCACAGAATCTGCACCCAATTTCTCAAAAAATGCCTTGGCATACAAGCGAGAAGTATTGCCGATATCTCCACGCTTGGCATCGGCAATCGTGAAAATGTCCTTTGGAATATAGTCAATGGTCTTTTGCAAGCTTTCCCAACCACTACTACCTAACGCTTCATAAAAAGCGATATTGGGCTTGTAAGCAACACAATAGTCTTTGGTAGCATCAATGATCCGCTTATTGAATTCGAATATTGGATCCTCTGAATCTAATAGATGTTTGGGGATTTTATCAATATCAGTATCCAGTCCTACGCATAGATATGATTGTTTGCGTTTAATTTGATCAAACAAAGTTGCTCTGGTCATAAAACCCTATTTCATAGAAAGTTAAAAAAAATCCTGATACTGAGATCTTAATTGCTTCATCAGGGTAAAACAAAAATACCCCAAGGGTTTTAAAAATCCTTGGGGTATTTGTGAATACTTAGTGCACTACCTTAAATCAACAATCTCTACTCCTGGGTATTTGTTCTTATCAAATTTAAAAACTGCATCAGATACAGCTGCCTTATCATCAAAGTCACTAATGGTATAAATGTACTTGTTGCCTTGTTTCTCAAACATGGTCCACTTCAACAGTGTCCTGTCGCTAGAACTAATAATCATCTTGATTTTAAAGAACTGCGCATTGACAGCATCATCTGGGATCAAATCAATCACATCGCTATCGAATCCTTGTTCTTTGGTGTTTTCTAGCCAGATGTATTTATACCCATTCTTATATTCATCGAATATAGAAGACGGTGTGATCTCATCATCATCTGGTGAGTAGATATCTATATTGACTTCATTGACATCAGGCAAGTATGTCCAAACTGTTTTACCATCATTAATCACTTCTTGTTCCTCTGTTTTCAACATGTACTGATCTCCTTTTACAGTGATTTGCCCCTTAAAAACTTCGTTGAGTCCCTCCGTCTCGTTGACTAACGCAGTCGAAAACTTAGCAACGTATGAAGGCATTTTTTTATATCGCGTACTCATCGCGTCCAATATAGTTTTTGCCTTCTGGTCATATTGTGCTTGGGCAGTGATCCCCAACATCATCAACACAACCAACATCATCGTAATTCTTTTCATATTCCTAATATAACACTTTGTTAATTATTCAGCTCATTCAATAACTGTTCCAAACTATACTCGTCAGGAATCAATACATCCCGTGCCTTGCTTCCGCCAAATGGCCCGACTATTCCAGCCGCTTCTAGCTGGTCAATAATACGTCCTGCTCTATTATATCCCAGCTTTAGTTTTCGTTGGATAAGTGAAGTGCTACCTTGTTGATGCATCACGATCACACGTGCAGCTTCTTCAAACATAGCATCTCGATCACTCAAGTCAATATCAGATTTACTCCCGCCTTCGTCATCGCCCACAAACTCTGGTAGCATGTAAGCAGTTTCGTATCCCCTTTGCTCTCCAATGAAATCACATATATTCTCTACTTCAGGAGTATCAACAAATGCGCATTGCAATCTAATAACATCCGATCCTTGTGAAAATAACATATCGCCCATGCCCACTAACTGATCAGCTCCACCTGCATCTAGAATAGTTCTAGAATCAATCTTAGAGGTCACTCTAAAAGAAAGTCGGGCAGGAAAATTAGCCTTGATCGTACCTGTAATCACATTGACGGACGGTCGCTGAGTAGCCACCACCAAGTGTATTCCAATAGCTCTAGCGAGTTGTGCCAATCGCGCTATTGGTGTTTCTACTTCCTTTCCAGCTGTCATCATCAAGTCAGCCAACTCATCTATCACCAATACAATAAATGGCATAAAACGATGTCCCTTTTCAGGATTCAGTCTTCTTTTAACAAACTTCTGATTGTATTCTTTGAGATTTCTGGTGCCAGCATCCTTGAGCAGATCATACCTGTTGTCCATCTCTATACACAGAGAGTTAAGCGTATTTACAACTTTCTTAGTATCTGTGATGATGGCCTCTTCTCCATCTGGTAACATTGCTAAGAAATGTCTTTCAATCTTATTGAATATTGAAAGTTCTACTTTCTTAGGGTCAATCAGCACGAATTTCAGCTGAGAGGGGTGTTTTTTGTAAAGAAGCGATGTCAATAACACATTGATCCCTACAGACTTCCCTTGTCCTGTCGCTCCAGCCATCAACAAGTGTGGCATTTTGGCTAAATCAATGACAAATATTTCATTGGAAATAGTCTTACCTAAAACGACAGGCAGGTCCTTATCACTCTTCATGAACTTCTCGGTGCTCAATACAGAGCGCATGTCCACCATCTCTCTATTCTTGTTAGGGACTTCTATGCCAATCGTTCCTTTGCCTGGGATAGGCGCAATAATTCTGATCCCTAAGGCTGCCAAGCTAAGTGCTATGTCATCTTCTAAATTTTTGATCTTGGAGATTTTGATTCCTGCTTCTGGGACGATTTCATAAAGCGTGACTGTAGGACCAATAGTCGCTTTGATACTGGAAATGCCAATTTTGAAATTGACTAGCGTTTTGATAATCTTATCCTTATTCTCTTCTAACTCCTCCTTCGATACCTGAATTTGCCCCGAATCATATTGGTTTAGAAGGTTAATTGTAGGGTATTGATAGGTACCCAAATCGAGTGTAGGGTCATAGTTTTCTTGATTCTCGACTTTCTTTACATCTGAAAAGGCATCCTCTACTGTGAATTCAGGTTCAGGCACTTCTTCTATTGCTGATTCTGGTATCTCAACATCCAGTTCTAAAGATGGTGTTTTATCTATTGGTTTTTCGGTCTCTGGTCTGAGCACTTCTTCTGTCTCTAGATTGAGTTCATCTTCTATGACTTCGTCAGCTTCGTCTTTTGTTGTGACTGTCCAAGCATCCAACTCGCTCTCCTTATCCTCTCCTAATTCGTCATCTTCCTCCTCTTCAAACAAACCATCATTATCTTCCTCCAATTCTTCTGGGATTAATCCGTCTGAATTTGCTTTGGCATTTTCCTCATTCTTATTAAACCCTAAAAGGGTCGTGATATTGAAGAAATAAACAATAAATGCCAGTAGTGAGAATATCAACAATAGGAAGGTTCCCCAGCCAATAAGGCTGTCAAATAATCTCGCCAAATAATACCCAAGTCCACCACCAAGGAATGACCACTCAGTGGGCCCTTCTTTATGAAAGATAATGTAACCGAATAACAAGCTCAACCATAACACAAAGAATAGCACGAAACCAAATGCAGCGGCTGTAGGAACCAATGCTTTTTGAAATACAACTCGATAACCAAGTACAAAAAGAAATGGAGGTATGAGGAATGCACCCAAACCAAACCATTGAAAAATAAAGTAATGAGAGATCATTGCCCCATAAGCCCCAAGCCAATTGTCTGCCTCCAATCCAGATTGAATCCACCCAGTTTGGTTGATAGCTTCGACTACGCTCTGATCTGACTTACCAGTAAAAAGGTAGGAGACAAATGCCGTTAAAAAATAAATAGAAAGGATAATTAGAAAAAAGCCAGAGACTAGTTGAAATCGCTTGTCTTGCACGAATTCAAACTTAAAGGAAAATCGTTTCCCTTCCTTTTGCTCTTCTTTTTTATTGGATGTTTTAAAAGTGTTTTTGTAGGTGTTCTCTGCCATTTAGGGTATGTGAAAGCACAAATCTAATCAAAAAATAGAATTTACCGCAATGGCAAATCATTAATAAAGAAAGCATTTTGCATTGATATTACAATGACTTTGCGAGGGCTTTATTGATCTGCTTCACAAAGCTCGGACCTTCATAAATAAAGCCGGTATATATTTGAATCAAAGTTGCTCCAGCATTCATTTTATCAACAGCGTCCTGAGGCGTCATGATTCCTCCAACACCAATGATCGGAAAGTCCTCTCCTAGTTCAGTTCTGAGATATTTGATCACCTCATTTGATCGATCTCTTACCGGCCTTCCGCTGAGGCCACCTGCTCCGATTGCTGCGACCCTTTCAGGGGAAGTATTCAAGTTACTTCGGTCTATGGTGGTATTGGTGGCGATCAAACCATCGAGGTTGATTTCCTTTACGATAGATACTATGTCATCTAGTTGTTCAGTGGTCAAATCAGGTGCAATTTTCAACAACAAAGGTTTTGGAGAATCTTTTACAGCATTGCACTTTTGCAAAGTGGTTAAGAGTTGTTGCAATGGCTCTTTATCTTGTAACGCTCGAAGATTGGGCGTATTGGGAGAACTCACATTGACTACGAAATAATCTACCACATCAAACAAGGCTTCAAAACTTGTAACATAATCAGTCACGGCCTTCTCATTAGGAGTGACTTTGTTTTTACCAATATTACCACCTACAAGCACTTGGCTCTTGACTTTCCTCAATCGCTCTACCGCTTCATACACTCCTCCATTGTTGAATCCCATGCGATTGATAATCGCTCCATCTTCCTTGAGCCTGAATAATCTAGGTTTGTCATTCCCCGGTTGTGATTTTGGAGTCAACGTCCCTATTTCTATAAACCCAAAACCTAGCGTTGCCAGTTCATCCACCAACTTCGCATCCTTATCAAATCCTGCTGCCAGACCCACTGGGTTTTTAAATTTTAGTCCAAAAACTTCTTTTTCTAATGAGGCAGATTGGTACCCGAACATCAGCTTAAGTAGCGACCTCATTCCTGGAATTTTACCAGTAAGTTTCAGCAAGCTGAAAGTAAAATGATGAATTTTTTCGGGGTCGAAAAGGAAGAAAATGGGGCGGATAATTAATTTATACACGATGCTGATTTTAATTCGTGCAAAGGTAAGGGGATTTTAATTAGTTAGACAGTTAATAGTTATTCAGTTGTACAGATATTAGCACCTAGAGAAACTGACTGACTATCAACTGGGCAACTAGCCAACTGACTTCGTCTAACTCCTAGGATGAGCATCCAACACCACTTGCCTCAAATAGTCACGATCCATGTGGGTGTATATTTCTGTTGTGGTAATTGACTCATGTCCAAGCATCTCCTGAACTGCACGTAAATCAGCGCCACCTTCTAGCAGGTGCGTTGCAAATGAGTGCCTGAACGTATGTGGACTTACTTTCTTTTTGAGGCCAATTTTTTCTACCAACTTTTTGATGATGGTAAAGATCATCACTCTGGTAAGTGACTTACCCCTCCTGTTGAGAAATACAAAATTTTCAAAACCAGACTGTACTGGAACATGCACCCTTGAATGTTGTGAATAAAGCTCAATGTGTTTCAATGCTGATTTACCTATTGGAACCAGTCGTTCTTTATTGCCTTTACCGATAACCCTGACGAATCCAATATCTTTATACACATGATTACGCTTCAGTGCCACTAATTCTGATACGCGCAGTCCAGAACTATATAACACTTCGAGCATTGCCCTGTTACGAGGCCCTTCAGGAGTTGACAGGTCTATGGCTTCCATGAGCTGTTCTATCTCGTCATACTCCAAAGTATCTGGGAATTTCCGTCCAAGCTTTGGTGTGTCAATGAGTGTCGTAGGGTCAGCCTCTAGATATTCTTCGAATAACAAGTATTTGTAAAATGCTTTGAGCCCAGAGAGCATTCGTGCTTGCGTATGTGGCTTGAGCCCTTCCTCATTGAGCATCTCCAAAAAGCTTTGTAAATCATGCGCCCCAATTTTTAATGGAGAAGATTGCTCATCTTTAATGAAAGTCGCAAAACTTTCTACATCTCTGCCATAAGACTTGATCGTATTCTCTGAAAGAGATCTTTCGAGCTTGAGGTATTGTTTGAAAAAAGTAATGGCTTGTGCCCAGTTCATAATTCATTCATTCTGTTACGAATTTAGTAGAAATATTAGCTTGCAACAAAGACTAATGAGTTATTGAGCTAATGAATTAATGAACCGTGCAACTGAATCACCATCAACCGAACAAATGAATAACTAAGCGAATACAGAATAAAATAAATTGAATGGAACATTTTCATCTTGTTCTCTATATTTACCCTTATGAAGATCATCATCATCAATGGCCCAAATCTTAATCTTTTAGGTAAAAGAGAACCAGAGATCTATGGGCGTCAAACTTTTGAGCAATACTTTGAGTCGCTCAAGTCAGAATTCATGAATGTTTCATTAGAATATTTTCAATCAAATATTGAAGGTGAAATCATTAATAAGCTTCATGATGTTGGTTTTGATTACGATGCCATAATCTTAAATGCTGGCGCATACACACATACTTCAGTAGCGATTTCTGATGCCATTGCTGGAATAGAAACAAAAGTAATCGAAGTACATATCTCTAACATTTATGCCCGAGAAGAATATCGTCACAAGAGTTTGATCAGCGGTAATTGCCATGGACTAATTGCTGGATTTGGTTTGGAAGGGTATAAAATGGCTTTATCTTATATCATAAAATAACACAAGAATTTTACTTATCGATTTGCTAATATTTACTAGTATTGCCGGTAGTATATTGTCTAAGTTTATTCTAAAATAAAGACTATGTTTAGTGCCAAAGAAATATTTTCCGTTTCTCTCATTCTGTTTTCCGTAATAGACATTCTCGGGTCTATTCCCATCGTTATTGATCTTAGGAAAAAAGAAGGTAAAATTTTTTCCGGAAAGGCAACTTTTATAGCTGGTGTCTTGATGATTCTATTTCTATTTCTAGGGACTTCGATACTAGGATTGTTTGGACTAGATGTAGAATCCTTTGCTGTAGCTGGTGCTATTGTAATGTTTATCATTGCCATGGAAATGATATTAGGAATCACTCTCTTTAGGCATGACCCAAATACAGGAACAGGTTCTATTGTCCCCCTTGCATTTCCGATGATTGCTGGTGCGGGAACGCTGACAACCATTCTTTCCTTGAGAGCAGTTTATACAGTTCCCAATCTCCTTATTGGGATTGTCATCAATCTCGCCTTTGTGTACTTGGTTCTTAAAACCAGCAGTTGGCTAGAAAGAAAAATAGGTGAGGCCGGATTTAATGTCCTAAGACGAGTATTTGGGATTATTTTACTGGCGATTGCAGTTAAAATATTCAAAGACAATTTCGTTGTATAATGATCACAATATATACTGATGGTGCTGCCAAAGGCAATCCTGGAAATGGCGGATATGGAGTCGTAATGCTTTACAAGCAACATCGCAAGGAACTTTCTGAAGGATTTCGAAAAACCACCAACAATCGTATGGAGCTACTTGCGGTTATAGTTGGTCTTGAGATGCTGAAAAATGAGGGATCCAGAGTTACCGTCTATTCTGACTCCAAATATGTAGTAGACGCAGTAGAAAAAGGGTGGCTCTGGAATTGGGAGAAAAAAGGATTTGCCAAAAAGAAAAATCCTGATCTGTGGAAGCGGTTCATTCCAGCTTACAAAAAGCATTATATAAAATTTCAATGGGTGAAAGGTCATGCCGGCATCCCTGAAAATGAGCGATGTGATCAACTCGCAGTAGAAGCTGCCGAAGGGCCTAATTTGCCAGCGGATGTGGGATATGAGGCATCTATATCATGAAATACTTAAAAGGAATCGGCATTGCACTAGTTGTTTTATTGGTAGTCTATTTTATAGGCCCTCGTCCTGATCCTGTTACTATAGACAATGACCCGACTTCATTAGATCTTGCTCTTGAAGAATTATCTGATTTTATAAATAACAGAGAAAAAAACACACCACATCTAAGACCTGGGAATGAAGCCCAAATCATTTGGGCGGACAGCAATCAGGTAAAAACACCTTACGCCTTGGTCTACATTCATGGTTTTTCGGCTAGTCAGGAAGAAGGTGCTCCTATTCATAAAGAAATAGCTGATCGGTATGGTATGAATTTGTATTTGGCCCGAATATCGGGACATGGCACAAATGAACCTGAACCCTTTGCCAGCTTGACTGTAGAGAAAATGATGAATTCTGCCAAGGAAGCAATTGCCATAGGAAAGCTACTCGGAGAAAAGGTCATTGTGATGAGCTGTTCTACAGGCGGGACATTTTCGCTATACCTGGCTTCTAACGATCCCGGTATAGACGGATTGATCATGTATAGTCCTAATATCGATTTGTATAATCAAACATCCGACATACTGACTGCTCCCTGGGGATTACAAATAGCACGTCTTATCTCTGGAGGCGATCAAAGATCTTTCGAGGCTACTGAGGATGTGAAAAAATATTGGACAACTACTTACCGACTGGAAGGTTTGATTGCACTGAAACAACTTTTGCAGGAAACGATGACAAAAGAGACTTTTGAAAAAGTAAGGCAACCTACTTTCATAGGATATTATTACAAAAATGAAGCAGAGCAGGACAACGTAATTTCTATCAGCAAAATCAATGAGATGCAAGTGCTATTGGGCACTTCAAAAGAAGAAAAAAGGGTGGTTGCATTTCCAGATGTAGGTAATCACGCGATTAATTCTAAATATTACTCCAAGGATTTGAATAGCGTAAGAAGTGAGACGATAGCGTTTCTTGAAGAAGTGATGGGTTTAATACCTAAAACAAGTGACTAAGGAAGAACTTAAATCTCAGTTTGAGAAAAAACGAACTCCAGAGCATTGGCATTATATCCTATCCTCGGTGGTAGCATCTCCATCTCTGTTCAAAGAGCTTCAAAAACTTGCTTTCTCAGAAGACAATAACATTTCCTTACGGGCTTCTTGGATCATGGACAAGGCTGCCGAACAACGTGCCGATTTCATAACCTCAGATTTAATTGAATATCTCTCATTAAAAGTTGTGACTCACACAAGTCATTCTGTAATAAGAGCATGCTTGAGACTGTTAGGCCGAGAAGAACTTCCTAAGAAAAACCTAGGCCTATTGACCAATCAGTGCTTTGAATGGCTAGCAGCAAGCGGCTCACCGATCGCGGTGAAAGTCCATGCCATGCAAATATTGTATCGCGTGACCTTGCTAGAACCAGATCTTAAAAACGAGCTCAAGGTACTCATCGAGGATCAATTACCTCACGGATCGGCTGGTTTTAAATCACGCGGTAAAAGAATCTTGAAGCAGTTGGAGAAAATTTAATCTAGTGTTAAGTTAAGTGTACTGTGTCGTATAAGTTGCCGATATTTTTGTTCTAGACGATGCGAAAAACATGAGCCTAGCCGTAGCTAAGGAATTGTTCATAAATAACTCATCGTTTTCACTCTTTCTTTTTTCCTTTCTCTTCGTTAATATTTTAAACCGTAGCTAAGGCTATGCTTGAAAATATTGCCTTAATAAAGAAAAAAATAAATTCGTCAATTCCACTGACTTATTTATGGACAGTTCCTAAGGGAGTATTTTTCAAAGAAGTATAGGGCAAAAAGATCAAAGCTTGGTTCGGCTAAAGTATACTTAACTTAACACTAGCTCAACTTCAGTTTCAGAAAGCTCAATCCCTAAATCACTCAGCTCGTCCAAAATAGGATTGTAAATTTCTTTCAATATTGGAACCTGAACTCCCTTAGCTTCTATTTTTCCTTGAAGAATCAATTTGGCGGCAATGGCCATCGGCAAACCAACAGTTTTCGACATGCCTGTATGAGTAGTATCCTCTCCTATTGCTACCATAGTAGATTGCACTTGACGATGCTTTCCATTGTCCATGAAGTCAAACTTATGCCACATGACAATCATATCCTTATCATCATCATTGAGTGTCCATTTTTTCTTCAGAATCTGCTCCAATACTTGAGCAGGCGTTCCTTTTTCTAAACCTACTAGTTCTTCTGAAAATAGCCCAGCCCATTTCAAACGGTGCATTTCTGAACCTTCTATATCGAGACCTAGGTAGTGAGCTAATTTCAACTCCACAGAATCATTTGGGTTATAAGACAAAAAAGAATTGATGAATTCTCTATGAGTCATAGTACTGACATCTTCCATTTCATAGGTATCATCTGTAGCCCCTAGCTGAACAAATACATCCCATGCCTTACAATACCCTGATCGTCTGAATGTTCCTCTATACAACGTATTGATACCATACAATCCATAAACATCCATATATTGAAGTGAATCGCGATTGGCATAACCTTCAAAATATCCATGTCCAGGAATATGGACTAATTCAGTTCTTCTAAATAGTCTGTGATACGGGATGAATTTATATTTCCCTTCTTGGATAAACTGTACGGTTCCTTGTCCAGCCAAGACTACATTTCTTGGATTCCAAGTAAATTTGTATTCCCAAGGGTTGTCTTCATCATTAGGCGCAAGCAATCCTCCAGTGAATGATTCAAAAGACGTCAATTCATGCCCCTTTTCTCTGATCTGATCTATCACTTTCATAGCTGACATGTGATCGATCCCCGGATCGAGTCCGCATTCATTGAGTAATAAAATCCCTTTGGATTTTGCCTTCTCATCCAGAGCTTTCATTTCTTCGGACACATAGGAGGCAGTTATCAGGTTGATACCATGTTGTACACACAACTCAGCTACATATATATGAAACCTTGCCGGAAGCATCGAGATCACTATGTCAGCAGTGCGGATAACATCTGTTCTTCCTTCCACATCCATTACATCAAAGTAAATAGCCTCTGCATTTGGATGCCCTCCGATTTTATTTTGAGCGATCTCTTGCATATAGTCCCCCACCACTACTTTCCAATTTTCAGCAGCAGCATGTTTGAGTAAATAATCAATCAATGATGATGCAGACCTTCCCGCTCCAAGTATCAATATTCTTTTCATCCAGTTTATATCGTCTTTCTAAAATTTGGTGTCAAATGTAAACGAAATCATAAGATAACCCCATGAAAAAAGTAAAAAATCATGACTTTCAATCGACACATATTTCGCTACTTCAACCAACTGTCATTTTCCTGGGGTGCATTTCAAATTGTCGTTTTGCCGAGCTATTACTTCAAGATCATTTTCTTTTGGAAATAAACACAAATGTCATCTATAAAATGCAGGACTACTGTAAAGGAATGTTATTCAAATCCCGATAGG
>Ga0209634_1002459_pt1 | contig 12973 bp, 28 predicted proteins | sample LinPmetageLP40_FD_184043 | JGI IMG/M metagenome (GOLD analysis project Ga0209634, IMG submission 184043) | Marine viral communities from the Pacific Ocean - LP-40 (SPAdes) (version 2) | ecosystem: Environmental > Aquatic > Marine > Oceanic | place: Pacific Ocean | collected 2010-08-26 | reverse complement strand
AGTAGCGACAACGAATATCTCGTCCGTTCCATTGGACTGAAGGCGGAAGTCTCTGTGTTCAACGTCTTTCATGTGTCTCTCCTTACTCTTGTAATGTAACCGGGTGATCGTCTGCTGTCAAGGATTATTTTGAGGGGTCTCGCAGACAACCTCAACGGAGTGCCACAAATGTCGCTCAAGGTGACAGATTTTTCGACCGGCATCACAAGAAAAGAAGTGAATAACAGCATCATCATCGCCGGGAACACCATAAAAATCGTAGACGATCCCGTAGCCATAGTGCTCATCGTAAATAAGATCTCCGACCTTCATCTGCCTCTCCTTACTCTTGTAATGTAACCGGGCGATCGTCTGCTGTCAAGGATTTTTTGATGTCAGATCAGCACAGCCTTCCTGTGAATATCGACATAAAATGTTTGAAATACTCGCTCGTCATCATCAATCTTGATGTTGACAAACATGCCTGAAACACCAGTAGCCTTAAATGGTTTTGTCAAGATCTCAAGGCAAGTACCAGCAGGCACACTCATTCCCAAAGTTGAGAACTGATCTCCAATATCTGTAGGATCGTTGTTTGGTGCAAGCCAAAAAGAAAAGTCATTTCTCTTTGTTTTCTTCACAGAGGCGCGAGCGCCGGGTACAACATCTTCTCGTTTAATCATATTCTCTCTCCTTACTCTTGTAATCTAACCGGGCGATCGTCTGCTGTCAAGTGTTTTCTATATCATCCATCCAAACTCTTGAAAGATCGAAGCGAGCAGAACACAAATCAGGATTCCAATCCCGCACAAAATAATAACATCGCGATAGAATAAAACTTCTCCCAACTCACGCCTCAGCGGGGGTAAGGTTGGCACAAAAAGTAACCATCAAAATTTCTACCTGATCAGGAAGTACCTTCTTGCTCGCCTCTGCGACCAATCCGGCAATCACCAGATCAATGTTTTCGGTGATCTCTTCCATCGGGGTCGGGTCAATCATTTTCTCTCCCTCTCTGTTACTCTTGTAATGTAATCTGCTGTGGTTGGTCTGTCAACCGCTTTCTGCTACGATCTTTGTCACGGTTTACCTCAAAAGCCGACTTTGCGCGCCTGTGGCTCATCATCGGCGGGGATCGCCTTGATCCCTGGTGAGCCCTTTGTTGGCACAGCGGCGAAAACAACGTCCTGCTGTTGATCCTGCGGGGCAGCCAGTCGGAACGCCACAGCCTGCGCGGAGAGGACAATGATGTCCTTTGCAATGGTCTTGATAATGGGGTTCATTCTTCTGCTCTGGAAAGTAGGGTAACACGCTGGATAGGCAAACAAGGGACTACATTACCACGGAGATTGTTCACATCCAAATAATGACGCCCATTCATTGTGTAAACTCGCAAAACGAGGGCGGTGTCTTCTGGCCACATTGCGCTACGCACAAGGTCGCCAACTTGGAACGGGTGTCTCATTGTTCCCACTTTCATTGTTCTGCTCTGGAAAGTAGGGTAAAACGCTGGATAGGCAAACAAGGGACTACATTACCACGGAGATACTTCACATCCAAATAAGGACGGTCACCCATTGTGTAAACTCGCAAAACGAGGGCAAGGTTTTCTCGGTTCAGTCTGCTACGCACAAGGTCGCCAACTTGGAACGGGTGCTTCATTTAGCCAACCTTAGATCTCGGCACCATTCCTGCTCTTTGGGATAGTCTGTATTCCAGTAAACAACCGGCTGACTCTCCTTGCTGTGAAAACCAGTAACAATACCAAGCCACGATGAGTCGCCGATGCTCCAGTTCACGTCGGTGGTGGACTCGGCAATCCTCACCAAGTCACCAACTTTGTAGCGATGCTTCATTCCCTCTCCTTACTCCTGTAATGTAACCTGTCATCAGGCGGCTGTCAAGTCACGGAATGTCACAACGCTGTCAGGGTGGAGCCTCGGAAAACGGCAGGGCTGCTTGATGGGATCATTGAAGGCTTCGATCAAATGCTTCACAAGTGGAAGTGCCTGATCCAAGTTTTCAAAATGAATGTGGGTGGGCTCCTGCTGTGCCTGCTGGATCGAGAGCGTCGGCACCCACTCCATCTGAAAGGGAACGGGGAGCCCTTGAATGTCAGCAGGGGTCAGGTAGGCGGCGTTGATTGTGATCATCTTCTCTCCTTACTCCTGTAATGTAACCGACCGGGGCGACCTGCGTCACCCCGATCCTGTCACCAGATGTCTCACTTGCGGTCAATGCCGACCACAACCTCGTTGGTCGTAAAATACGGAGTTCGCATATGCTCAGTGGTTGTTAGCCACATGCGCTGGCACTTGGATGCAATCGGCTTAGGGGCACACATGTCGGTCAGAATGATTACGCCATCGAAGTTACGCTCATTGACATACTTGGTGCAACTATTAAAGTCAGTCCCACCACATAAAACTCTTTCTGCCTTCCGGCGCTCGCCCTTCTTCCACACATAAACCTTATCCTCAGCAACGCGCGTGTCAAAAGGAATTACAGTAAACTCGGCAAACTGCGCGAGGTTGTCTAACTCAGAGTAAAAGGCTGCAAGCATCCCATCATCCACAGAACCAGACTGGTCAATGGAAATAGCGATCTTTGCCCGACGGCGAACCCGCTTGCCGGGATGAATGTGCGGGAATCGCTTATTCAATCGGCGGGGCGTGGACCGCTTGTCAGCACGCTGCGAAGTGCGGACGAAATAACGCAACATCTTCTTCCAGTCAACCTTCGTCTTCAATCTTTCCTTGATTGATTTCTTCATACTTTGAGACACAGAGCCCCAGTTACCCGCCTTGTCGGCCTCCTCGGCGGCCTTGCGAACCGCCTCGCGAAGACGCTCCTTGGCAATGTCATTCGCAGCCTGATTGCCGCCGCCTTCGCCAAAGCCATCATGATCATCAAACGAGTCCTCATCACCGAAAGGATCGGGCTCTCCGTTCTGCTCTGCTTCATCTTGCATTTTTTCAAGGGCAGCCAGATACCACTCATAGGTCTGACTTGACGGGAGATCGGCAAACTTGCCCTCACCAGGGAGACAGCCTTTCATCGGCTCACCGCCCTCAACAAGAACCGGACCAGGATCAGACTCACATGGTAGTTTTCCCAACATCTCAGGCAGCCCGTTGATCGCAAGGTCCATCGCGATATTGTCAATCCGACGGATGCCATCGACTGGCTTGCGTGTGGTAACGTGCTCAAAGATAATGTGATAGAACTCATGCATGAGAACACCGATCTTGTGTTCGTCCGACAAAGACGACATAAAATCAGGATTGTAGAAAAGCTCAAACTGAGCAGACACAGGATTCACACGCACACCTGCGGTCGGTATGCTTGTGGTCTTGATCTTGTCGATGCGGCGCGAGAGCGCAGCGAAGAACGGCTCATTCAAGAGCAGTCGCATGGTATGGATGTTGAGGTCAAATGGCTTTATGGTCTTAGGCATGGTGCCTCCTTGTTACTTCTATAATGTAACCTGTTCTGCCTCGCTTGTCGAGGGCAGATGGCTGCGATCTTTGTCAACGGATGTCATCGAAGTGGGGGCTACCGGGCAGATAAAACTCAACTTTCATTGCTGTGTCAATCTTCCAACTTTGCCGCCCGTCAGGAGAAAGTAGTAAGAACTTCTTTCTGCGATTTCCTGATGGTCCTGCCCCGTAGACTATTCTTTGATATCTCTTGACCTCCAACACGATGTAAGGCTTTTTGTCTCCTCTGCGGACAACGAGGTCACCTTCTTTAATGTTGTCGGTCCTATTCATGATGTTTCAACCCATCCTTTCCAAACCTGTATGTCTCCCTTGACTTCATAAACTCCACTTCATAGACTTTATAGCCTTTATTGTTCTCAAGGATTTGAACGATAATTCCAAACCCGTGCCGCAGAAAGAAACCATCTTTCTGCGGCAGGGCGGCGGTTACAAGTTCCCCGACCCTGAAGTCGAGTGGTAAACTCACGACCCACGAAGGATTGCCACCATATGTTCTGAAACGCGGGTGCCATCTGCGGCAGTTGCCTTGTGAAGACGAATTGCGTTGCTTCCATCCTCATCTTCGTTCTCGGCAATTGCAGACCACAATTTCATGCAAATCTCACTTGGCATTGAAACAAACCAAGTAGCAAGATTGGCAACTTGTGAATCAGTAAGAGATTCGGCGAACGTGTCTGCACTCTGCATCTTCTCAACCATTGCGGCGTGATCGTTGATGCCCCACTTCGCAATCTGCTCAAAAGAGCCGCTGTCAAGGAGATCCTCAATGGACACCTGAAACTCGTACTTCTGAACAAAGTCACGGAGGGAAACCGCAGCCTCGAAGCCTACAAAGCCAACGGCGAGATTCAGGAGTAGATCCCGATCGCCGTCCTCTGCGAACAACGCAAGGGGGGCCACAGTGTTGGCAAACCTAACCCAAGAACGACGAGACGGGTAAACCTTGTTGGGCTCGTAGTCGTCGGAATGCTCAAGGTGCTGGCGGTTGTGGTTCACAAAGTCCCAAAGGACAGGATCAACCTTGCCAGAAGACCACGCGAGCCAGTCTTCTACGGACGGCTCCACGTCAAACACAGTCCAGCGGTCAAGTTCGGCGGGGTCCATCTCACCGACTTGGTACTGTGACCCGTGCTCACCACCATTGACAGCAGCGACGATCAGGGTCTCAGGGTGCAGGTGCCACCCGTTGATCTTGCGAGAGTCGGTCAACTCGAAAAGACCCTGACGGACCTCCATCGTGGCGCGGTCAACCTCATCAAGGAACAGGATCACGGGCTCAGTGCAAGCCGTCACCAGCCAGTCTGGAGCGTTCCACGTCGTAGCCTTGCGACCATCGGACAGATCGGTGGTGTCGGGCAGACCGAGCAAGTCGCCTTCAGTCATCTGCGAAGCACGACGCTCCACAACGGGAAGACCGCGCTCCTTGGCGATCTGGTAGACCACCTCGGACTTGCCGACGCCGTGGCGACCACGGACAAGGACGGGGAGCTTGGCATCAAGGATGCAGGGAACGGTGGTCAGGAAGGTTGCGAAATCAAAGGACATGCTGAACTCTCTTTCTCTTGTTACTGTCAGGCGAGAAGGTCCATCCCTCTCACCCTTGTAATGTAACTACTCTGCCGATGTTTGTCAAGCAGTTTTTTTATTTATCTTTTTCAGTTCTCGGAGGAAACGACTATCGCCCCCCTCACCCTTGTAATGTAACCTGACGGGCTCGATCTGTCAAACGCTTTCTGCTACGATCTTTGTCACTGGTTGTCGGAGCCTGAGACGAGTTGCCAACGATCGGCACGATCGAAGAGCGTCTTCAGATTATTGGCAGCGCCCTTGTTCACGGGTCTGTTGAACTTGACGCGAAAACCGCCCCACTCCCCATCGTACATCGCGTGCTCGATGACGATTCCAAGTTCTCCGAAAACTCGGTGACGGACAAGTGATCCAATAGTGATGCGAGCCATTCTTTCTCCTAAGAGTTGTGAACCAAAGAATCCCACATTTCATCCACGAACTTCTTGGAGTCGTGGAGAGAGGAGTTTTGTTTGCCCTCCTCGGCTCGCTTCGCAACAGTGCGAACCAGCTTGAGCAGTGCGATCTTTCCGATCTTCGCTTTGGGGGTGGTCGGGTCCTGAGTGCCGTGGTTCCTGTTCAGAATGGTGGCGATCTCCAAAGCATCGCGGAGACCCTGCGGGTCATCCGTGTCGAGGACAATCGTGAATCGTGCGCCCATTGTGGCTCCCTGTTACTTCTGTAACGTAACCCGGTGGCGGATCTTCGCCACTCTTTTTTTGTCTCGGTTTGTCACGCTTGACGAGAGAGCAGACCACGACGGCACCTGCGACGAGTGCCCACCCTGCGATAAACAGGGGGGCGATCAAGGCAGAGCGGATCTTGCTACGCACGGGCATGAAGCTTGATAATGTTTTCACGGATAGATTTTTCAGACCACTCCGAGATGAACCGCTGGTCGTCAGCATAGTGGACGCTATCGGGAGTACGCTTCTCGGCCCGCTCAATTCTTTTAAAAGCCCACGCACGCTCATCATCTGACTTGTCTCCAGAGCGTTTAAAATAGCTGTGCTTTGCAGCCACTCCGATTCTTACCATCTTCTTTTCAGCCCAATCATCAGGGATCAGACTCGCTTCTGCGGAAATCAATCTTACTGGGTTGTGGTAGGAAATGTCACCACGTCCAGAAGTAAAGTATCGCAGGCTCTTGAAAAGTCTCTCACCTGTAACAAAGTCGATCATCTCCAGCCAAGGGCGCGGGCTGATAGTCATTAGATCACTGCTGATGCCGAAGTCCACCACTACCAGCTTTCGTTCTTTTTTAATATATCCTGTGTCTGCCCAAACATCGCGATTCTGGCTGAAGAGGGATCCGATGCCAATCGGACACGAAGAGATGTAATCGCGGACGGCCCGCAAGACCATGTTATGGTGCTTTTCATAAGTGACCTTATCTCTCTCCATGGCCTCGCACTTTCGGCGAGTGTGCCCAAATCTTTGACAATAGCCACACTGCCGTGACACTCTGACCTTCATGCCCTTGGGGGCGATACGATCTTTGTATTGTTGAATCGCCGAAGTATTGGTATGTCCCTCCGCGATGTCGGTGTCGTGGCGCCTCTTCAGTCGTTTGGTAAGGATGGGACACGTCCGTTTATTGTGTCCCGGTTGATGGCAATGACTGCACCGCATGTGCTCTCCTTGGTTCTCTTGTAATGTAACCGGTTGGGTCAGAAGATCAAGTCACCAAATGTCACGAGTCGAGAACAGTGTTGTAGACGGGATGATCGCCGGGGATGATGGCGATCACCAGCAAAGGGGTCTGACCCTGTGCGTCTTCAAAAGCCAGTCTTTTGTCGTGAGAGCCAACAAAAGAGAAAGAATGGCTAAACTCTCCCTCACTATTGACAACAATGGCAGTGTATTTCAAGTTTCACTTCCTTTTTTTAATGTGTTCTCGCAAGGAGCGTGGCTCGCTCCCTTTCCAATAACATAACCCAGCGATCGTCAGCCGTCAAGCCTTATCGCGCTTGTTAATCTTGCGGCGTTTTGGGTCGCTTTCGATCTTCTTTTCCTTCTTTGGAACAAACACGACAGGCGGAACAGGCAAAACTCTCACTTCTTCACCTTTGACTTCTTTTTTAAAAATCTCTCCTCAACCCAGTAAGTCTCAACAGAACCAAAAGGCAACACAAGGTAGCGTTTTGATCCTTTGGCAGCAGACTTGACCTTATCGTCCACGCCAAGAATGATTCCTCCGCGCCTCTTGAAGCTCTCGCGAACATCCACTCGCGGCTGGGATCCTTCGCGGGTCTCCATCATGTAAGTGTTATAGGAATAACCAGTAACAAACTTGCTATTCGGAACAATGTGATCATCGGTTGTAAAGCGTGGCGGGCGCTCCAACTCTGACAAAACCTTTTTAGCATACTTGTTGCTCATCATTTTAAGGAACTTTTGTCTGTTGGGCACTCTTCCTTCCACAATGTCCAGGGCTACATCGCCATAGTAGGCCGGAGATTGTGCGCGATAATAGGTGGCCACAAGAAGCCCCTTCTTCTTGTAAAGGGTCTTATAATCCTCTTCCCACCTCTCTGCCTTTTTAATCTCTTCGGGCGAATTCTCTTTCAAGATCTTATAACAGGTCTGCTTCTGGGGGATCGTTAGGGTGCGCCCCTTAGAAACCTGACCAAGGATGGACTCCGCAAAGCCCCAGGCCCACTGAGAGCAGGTGGGCAGATCTTTGATTGCATCCATCTGCTTACAAATCTGTGCATCTGTCAATTCCATCATCTCTCCTTATTTTTATAGTGTAGTGCAGCGCAGGTCGCGCTGTAAGGTCTTTCCTGCAAAAAGAGACCAAACCTCAATATCCCACCAGTCAGTGTCACCGTGGCGGTCGCCCCCCAAATCAACAACTCTGATTTGCCCGGCATCCTCGTCGATGATGATGCCCAACTCTGGGCGTTCTGTTCTGGTAGTGCAATTCCAGTAAACCAAATCACCTACTTTCATGCTACTGGCTCAAGATACTTGAAAAAAGAAATGTCAACACAACACTCCGTTCCATTAACAAGGAAGAAAGCGTTGAGAAGAGGGGACTTTTTGTCTATGCCCTCTGGTCTTCCCCACTTTGTTAGGAGATAGACCTTGCCGTCATTCCAAGGGTCAGCGCGAATGATCCCGTGTGGTGCCTTGTAGCGGTAGAGACCGCCGACAGGATGAAGTTTTCTAAATAGAGAATAGCCGTTGGACATTCTATTTCCTCCTACTCTTGCAATGTAACTCACTGGGGGACATCTGTCAAGTCACGCGGTTCGATCTCATAGCGACGCAGCCACTCGCTGCGGTTCTTCCTCATCGAGTGGTCGGGCATAACCGTGAACCAATGGACAAGAAACCAAGTTTCATTATCCGGCTGGTTTGAGATAACATCAGTTTCCAGAATGATTCCGCTCTGATCAAGAAACGCTGAAGACTGGATAAAATCACCTACTTTCACTGAGCACCTCGAAAGCATACTTGTTTACCGTCCCGCACGACCCGGACTTCAAAAACAACACTCTGATAAATTGAACGCGCTCATGGGCTTTGACAACAATTGCAATCGATTCGCAGCTTGTTCGTGATCTTACCAAGTCACCTACTTTCACTGAGCACCTCCGTTGTTCCTTGCTCTATTTGCCTACCAAGTTCAATGCGCTTACCATCAACAAAGACTTTCCAATCGTATTCCAATCTGTCATTCCGTGGCATTTTCTCAATCAAGAGTGCGATCCGAGATTGCAACTGCCAATAAGAACAGACGCCGTATGGCAATCTTACCAAATCACCTACTTTCACTTTTGCCCCATTGGCACAATGTGTTGCCAAATGTTTGGCCATGCTCTGAGTTTTTGGCCACGATAAATGAGTTCTCTGGCACCCGCGTCGCCGCCCAAGTAGATAAAGTAGTCCATCGGGCGAATGCGGGACGCAAACTTGAAGGCTCCGTTGCCGAGATGAACATCAAGTCTTCCATGCCGAATAATAACATGCGTCTCTCGATCTGAGCGAATCTTGTAAAGTTGTCCGACCTTTAGTTCTGTTACTTTCATTCTACCTGCCATTTTGTAGTCCAGCCAATGACAACAAATCTTGTCGCAGCGATGTCATCGTCGTCATTGGCGCTGTCTGTTATCTTAACGTGCCAGGAGCGAAACTGCAAGTCCTTGGCGATCTTTCCTGCCACTTTCTCAGGGTCGGCTGTGTCGCCGAATGGGATTGTGAAGAAGATGCGCTCCATTCCTGCTCCTCTCTTATAATGTAACCGACCGGGGCAAGTCTGTCAAGGGCTAATCGCTACGATCTTTGTCGCAGCACCCTGTTGCCTTTCTTGATGTTCTCGATCGCTTCCAAAGGTCAGAGTTTTACATAACTTATCTTGACGCCTCTTTCGGCTGCCTTCTGGTTAATCCTTTCACGCTCTCGGGCTGTGAGGGGGACAGATGATCGAAAGTCGCTGATTATGAGTAAGGTTTTCCCAGGAGGGATCTTATCAAGAAGAACCCACACCGCAAGCCACACCTCTGTACCTCCTGATGGGCTAATCCTATCTAATCTTGTCTTATGAGGCAGGTAGTTTGCTGTGGCTACGAAGACTTTTGCCCCTCTTGGTTTCCAGTAACTTATGGCTCCGATCCATTTATTCCATTTAGGACCGGACAGAGACCCAGAGCCGTCAATTAGGTAATAATCATAAATAATCTTGGGGGGTGTGATTGGATGCTTGGCTTTTTTCAACACAGCCAAGTCAACTCTACGGGCGTTTATCGTGTGCTTTCCAGTCGCTTCGCCGTTCCAATCTAATTGAACGAGTGCTCCTTTTCGCAACGACATAACATAGAGTGCAACTTCATCTGCTCGCTTCTTTGAGAGGAGTTTATTGTAGTCATGCTCACCGCAGCCATCAGTCCAACCTGTAATGATGAATCTTGTTTGGTTTGGGTGTTCCTGTAAGAAATCTCTAATCCTTTTGCGGAGATCATAATGTAGAAAAAATCGGTCTTCTTCATAGAAAACCGATGTTTGTTCTTTTGTTATGTTCTCGTTATGTTGTTGAGTTGGCTTTGTTGTTGTTGCCTCAACAAGACAACCTTCCATAGAGCATCTGTCTGCCGCAGACCCAATCTCAAACCAAATTGGTTGTGCCATTAAAGATGTTATAAGTAGGATCTGCGACAGCATACACTAAATAGGCTTTTCCCACATCAGAGTCCAAATCAATTGGCTAACAAAGTTCAATAGTGCCGGCAAAGAATGCGGTGAAAATCACCATCACGACGGCTATATCGATAATGAAATCTTTATCCATTTTCTGCTCCCTCCTATCTTGGGGCAGTAAGTAGTTCCTACGCCTCAGAAAGTACTACAATGTGATTGCGAAAATTTGCCTCACGGTAGCCGTTCCACCCTGAACCAAGCCACAAAACCACTGGATCATTATCGTTATCAAAAGAAACGACAATACCGCGATTGCGCTGCGGGTGTCGTGCGGGGGCTTGAGACGCAACAAACTTTACAAGGTCACCGACTTTCATGCTTCGCTCACCAGTTCAAGTTCACGAGCTTGGTAACCACTATAGAGCCTCTTGGTGCTCCCAAGTGGACCAGATAGCCACCACAATGTGTAAATTTGGTTTAAATCGCTGTCAATAGCAACAACAAGCGCAGTCGATTGTTGTTGAACTTCCGTCGTGTTAGTATAGTGAGGATTGCCCCTCACGATGTCACCAACTTTAAACATTGTGGCTCCCTGTTACTCTTGTAATGTAGTTCGTTGTAGGGCACCTGTCAAGTCACGGAATGTCACCGAGGGTCAATCAACCAAAGGGGGCAAACAACTGGTGTGCCCTCTTCATAGTGCCTCTTCTTGGGAATCTCTACACTTCCCTCTGGTGTCTCGACTGTGCAAACCTCACCTTCACACCGATCGATTACACACTCTGGCAGTGTGGGTTGATCGAAAGCCATTGCTACTGGGCATCCTGTGAGGAGCAGTGGTGTGAGTAGGATGCCAATCTTGTTCATTTGTTCTCTCAATCTCAATAAAAGTTAAATGGTCGAGAACCCAGGAGTTGAACCCGGCACTTCCAGTACCCAAAACTGGCCGCACACCCCGCGCGTTGTTCTCGATGGGCGCTCTGTCTCTCCCCTCTATTATAACCGGAGGGGCTAACGGTGTCAAGTGGAAAGTGGCGACGCCGGCAGGATTTGAACCTGCGATGGGATAAACCCGCTTGGTTAACAGCCAAGTACCTTTAGCCACTCGGTCACAGCGTCAAAAGTGGTACTCCCATGGGGAATTGAACCCCAATTGCTGGTATGAAAAACCAGAGTCCTGACCATTAGACGATGGGAGCAAAGTGGCACACTTTAACCGGTGTGCCAGCGGTTGGGACGCTTTTCTATATTGTTAGTTTAGTAATATAGCCTCAACCTATCTTTTTCACAGCAAGGATTTGAACCTTGCAGAAGATAATCAATCTCCAGCCAGTTTGCTAATAGAGATAGGTACGCTTATGTGAGGTTGGCACACATTAACCGGTGTGCCAGCGGTTATTTACAATGACTACCAGTTAATCCCGGTAGTAACTGCAACCCTATAATAGTCATTGACATCTGGGACAAAGATAAGATGAACTGGGACGCTGAAGATTCCCGCATCCTGCGTCCACCCGACCGCAGTAACAAGATGTACATAGTGGTCCTCATCAGAAGGATCAACGATAGTGGCGTTAGCGCCTACTGCCAACTGTAGTGCATCCTTGATTTCAAATCCGACAAGCACGTTTCCAGATGGAAGGACAACGCTTTGGTCCAAACCACTGATGGTCAAGTTCTGAATAAAAAGCAAGTCGAGCCACGAATCGCCGTCCATTGTCTGCTGCATCTCGAAGCCAATTGCAAACATATGTGGACTCTGGAGTCTGTCTGACTCGTCTGCCTTGTTTGCATAATTGTATCCGAACCGAATCCCCTTGCGAATATTCCAATCCATTTCTGCGTCAGCGCTTGCACCGCCAACTGCATGATCATCAGCATATACGGGTGCTGACAGCCCAAAGCATGTAATACATGCCAAAATCTTCCTAAACATTTTCTCTCCTTGTTATTGTTAAAGTGGTGGGTCCGCTCGGGATCGAACCGAGGCGCTTTTGATTAAGAGTCAAATGCTCTACCAACTGAGCTACAGACCCACATTGCTTTCTTATTATAACTTGTCTCTCTCATTTTGTCAAGTGTTTTTTTGAGAATCAGAAAGCATAAGAAGTAAATGGTAGGAGTGCCCGGGATCGAACCGGGATGCCATTACTGGCAACGCCTTTTGAGGGCGTCGTGTCTACCTATTCCACCACACTCCCACAATCTTATGCTCTCTGATTCCCCTTACCTCTCTATTATAACCCGGAGAGGAGCGGGTGTCAAGTGGTTTTTACTTACCGGATCGCCTTCCTGCGAGATAGGCTTCGTGATAGTGTTTGAATAGTTCTGGAATCTTCTTCCACCTCTTGTCGTGAGGCTGGCGAAATTCTCCGTCGAGGTAACCTTGTGTTGCTGCTTCTTCCCCAAGCGTTCTGATAAGGTAGTCTTCAAATTCCTTTTGGAGATTCATTTCATCAATGAAAGAAAATGGAAGATAGTTTTGACCTCCCATAGAGTTATCATAAACAATGTTAATGATTCTATGGAACTTCTTTTCGCTTGACTTTCTCATTCTTCCCTCTCCTTACTCTTGTAATGTAACCCGACGATCGCGGGCTGTCAAGTGGTTTTTAATCGAAACAAGAAGATAAGCCGATAAGGCTGATGCAACTACATAACATTATGGAAGTAAAGATCATTTGTGTTCTCCGATTGTTTGCTCCCCTCTATTATAACCGGAGGGGCTAACGGTGTCAAGTGTGTTTCTTCAGTCTCTTTCTTACTGCGTTTGTGTGGAAGGG
>Ga0209634_1002458_pt1 | contig 12974 bp, 9 predicted proteins | sample LinPmetageLP40_FD_184043 | JGI IMG/M metagenome (GOLD analysis project Ga0209634, IMG submission 184043) | Marine viral communities from the Pacific Ocean - LP-40 (SPAdes) (version 2) | ecosystem: Environmental > Aquatic > Marine > Oceanic | place: Pacific Ocean | collected 2010-08-26 | reverse complement strand
AGTCTGTAGCGCAAGCAGCGGCGCTTGTTGCTATATTACCAGTGTCAGCATCGATTGTCGTAAGTAATGCTTCATTTGCTGCGTGGTCGGTATTCGCTTCGGCAAGTAAGACTTCGATTGCTGCTTGGTCAGTTTCAATGGCGGTCAAAGTAGTTTCAATATCTCCTAATTTTTGATTTACCAAAGCAATTGGAATATCGTCAGTAGCAATCACTACTCTTTGAGTTGTTGCTCCTTTATTACCACTATTAAAAGTTAAAGGTAATGATAATACATCGACATCTCCAATATCAACTCCACTATTTGATGCCAAAGTAGCAGTAACAGCACCACTTGAAATTACAACAGCACCAGTATTACATGCTGTAACTTTTCCATTCATACTATCTATTGCCGTATCTATTTCAGTTAATTTAGTTAATGAATTATCTGCGACAACGTCTAATTGAGTTACAAGAGTTTCAAGATTAGTTTGTTTCACAAGAGAAGCATCAAGCACCGTATCAATTGTATCTATTGCTGTATCTATTTCAGTTAAAGATGCTTCTAATGCTACTAAATCGGTGTGATTAGCGGCAATTAAAGAATCTTGTTTACCTTCCATTGATGTCAAACTTGCTTCTAATGCTACTAAATCGGTGTGATTAGCGGCAATTAAAGAATTTTGTTTTTCTTCAGTTGCTCCCGAAGTAGATATAACATCTACTTCTAATCTCCCAGTAGTAGAACATGCTAACATACAAGCATCATTATCATCGACTGATTGATTTCCAGCAAATCCCATTAATGCTATACCTTTTTGAGTTCCTAATGTAACAGCACTATCATCTGTAACAATAGCATCATCGGTGATAGAAAAAGTTTTAAGAGCATTTGAACTATTAACATACACAGTTCTACTTGTTCCATTATCTTCATTTCCTACAATTTGAGTTATTCCAGACATTTATATATTTAAAATATTTTTATTTTAAAATTTAAATTTAAATTAATTCAAGTTTTCCATCCGTTATCTTTTGTGCGACGCCATTAAAATTAACAAATTGTATATATTTTGGGACATTCAAACATGTTTTGTTAAATTTAAATAGACCATTTCCTCCAACCAAACTTTCTTTAGTAACCTGAATTTCAAGCACCCTAATAAATGTAGTATTATCATTGCTAAATTCTACATAAAAATTTTGAAGAACATACATTGTTCCATGTATTCTAAATTTACGATATGCCGAAATATCGGTATTTGCCATAAAAGTTGTACCAGCAGCTATTTCTGTCGGATGCGCTGGTGTAATATTTACAGTTGTTATTGTATTTGATTCATTATTATCTAACCAAAGATGTTTCATTTCTAAATTTAAATTTAATCCAGTTTTCGCAGAACCATTATTTACAAATTTTATAAATTTTTTTGATGGTAATGGATTTGTATATGTGTAATTAAAAGTATAAATGTTAGAGCCAGCGTTTAATTTCAACACAGGTATTTGAATGAAAGTAACAAATGAATCAGAAAATCCGGTAGTTCCAATTTGTAAGAAAAAATTATGATGTTCCACTATTTTCCCCCATATTCTGAAATGGCTATAAAGAGAAATATCAAGGCTTTCCATTATGGTGGCACCTGCACTAAAATCGCCGGTAATATTACGAGTTAATGGTGCTGCTGCACTACCCCAACTTAAATTTCCATTTCCATCAGTTTTAAGAAGTTGACCAGATGTACCATCTATAATTGGGAAAGTATATGATGAAACTAAATCTAATTTTAGATCTGAAAGTATTTTAATAGCAGTCCATGCTGTACTATGATTTTCAGTTCCATTAATAACAGTTCCACCTCTTGTTAATGATAATTTTAAAGTATTTGTTGCTTTATCGATTACATAATAAATTTGATTTATAGAATGTGGGGAAGCACCTGTTCCACTAGTAAACATCAATATATCCCCATTTGATAATGTATGTGCCATAGCATTATTAGAATTATCTAAACATGTCCATGTATCATTTGAATGATCAAATGTCCAAGTTGAACCAATATTACTTTCTGATATTTTTTTTACAATCCATGTGCCTGCTGAATCGGTATTAGATACTATCGTGTTACCAGTGTTTGTTAATGCTAATTTGAATTTGAAAGTATTGACGTCTTTTTCTTTAATATAATAATTAGTATTTAACTTGAATTCGGATGGACCAGTTCCAATTTGCTTAAAACGAATAATATTACCATTTTCTAAACCATGTCCGTTATCCCATTTATCATCTGAATGTGTAAATACCGATGTAGAAATTAATGTTACACCAGAAGAAATATTCAATTGATTCCCAGAAGAAATATCTAATTGATTTGCGGTTGATGAACTAATATGGTAATTAGTATCTCTAAATTGTATTTTATTATCTGTAGTAATTGTTGTAGCAGCAGCAATAGTTACTGCCTCGTCTGCATTAAGGGTACCTTTAATTGTAGTCAGTTGACCAGATGTAGCAATATTAACAGCCCCCCCACCAGTTGCAAGTGAAGTTGTGCTACTAGAATCTAATGTTGAAACTGAAGTGTCACCAGTAACATCTAATGTTCCAGTTATAACTGCATTACCTGTGGTTTCTAAATCCTTTAATTTTAAATTTTCATAACCAGTAAAGGTAATATTACCTTGGGTTGTACCATCTTCAGTGTTACATGTAATTAATGAAAATTCATCAGTACTTTCATCCCAAATAAACCCTTTGTTAGAAAAATTTGTCTCAGAAACTCCCGCATCAACTCTTCCACGTGTAAATATTATTCCTAAATCTTTAGATGGGTCTTCATCTAATCCTTCGCCTAACTTTATTAATGTATCTTTAATTGTTGTATTTGTAGAAGATATTAATGAATTAGCATTCAAATTACCATTTATAGTTACTTCTGCAGTCATTATACTATAAGTTGATGATGTATTTGGATTATTAGTCCAATCTGAATCATATGTTATAATTTTATTTGTTCCGTCATATTTAATAATTTGTTTAGATTCACCAACACCATTTCCAGATTCAATACGTATTATATGTTTAATATAAAAATCAGTATTGCTAGATACATTATTGGCATTTTCTAATTTAATTGTTTTGTTTACTGTATTTATAGTTTGAATTGTCCCAAATGTTTTATATTCTGCTGGACCAAGAGTTAATATAGTATGTAAATTTCCATCAGCATCATTACCATCATTTACTTTAAATACAAGTTTACCCGATTTATTTTCTCCTTCATATCCATGAGTCGATTCTATTTTAGATTGTAAATGTTCTGATTGATTATTACCAATACCCTTAAATGCTATAAATGAATTTCGACTATCAACAGCATTGCTTTTCTTTTTATTTACAAATAATAGTGACGGCGATTCAGTCGCACTACTTAATGTTTGATTTACTGTCATATTTTATATTATAATATATATTATTTAAGTTAAAATAATATATTTAAACAATAATATATTAATAAATTATATGACTGGTGGTTCATTAAATTTAGCTTCAAATCAAGGATCCGGCGATGATATATTAAGTTTAAACCCACAAATTACTTTTTTTAAAAAAGTATACAAAAGACACACTAATTTTGGTTTAGAAACAATTGAAATTACAAATTCAACAAATACAGCAGTTGACTTTGGTAGTTCAGTAACATATAAAATTGATAAAACGGGAACACTAATTAATAACATGTATATTGAATTTACATTACCTCCTCCTATTAATTCATTACCTGATCCAAATGATACTGGTGTTGAACAATCAACCGATACAGATGATGTTGTAGTTCCTGGAATAATTAGCAATTACAAAGATTATTGTTGCTGGGTTAATGGAGTTGCTTATGCTATATTAAATAAGGTTGAATTAGAAATTGATAGTAAAACTATTGATAAACATAATGGATTATGGTATGATATATGGAATGAACTTAGTGATCCTAATAAAAAGGAATGGCAATTAGTTGGAAAGCGTGATGAATTAAAAGATCCAGAAAATCTGAAACAAATTGTTTCAAAAAAAACTAGATATTATGTTCCATTAAAATTTTATTTTAATAGAAATTATGGTTTATCATTGCCTATATTTTTACTAAATACAGATGCTGTAAAGGTACATATATCATTAAATAGTGTCGAAAAATTATTATTATTTGAACCATCTGTTAATGGTGGCAATCCAGTTAATACTGTTTATAATAATGCTTCTATATCGGATTTCAAATTTTTTACTAATTATGTATTTTTAGATACAGCCGAACAAACTAGGATTAAAAATAATCTTCCATCTGAATATTTAATTGAAACTTTAGATATGAAAGAAAATATACAAGAAAATGAATTAGCAAATATAACATTAAATAATCCAGTAAAAGAATTAATTTGGGTAATAAGAAATAATAATAGATTAAGAACAGCAACAGCACCACTCCATCCTAAATTAAATGAATTAGATGGAGACGATAATGAAAATCCGAATGATGTATTCAATTATACATTATCAAGTGAAAATAAAAATTTAGGATTTGGAACATATGATACATTCAAAACATTAAAAATATCCATTTCTAATAAAGATAGAATAAAAGAAACAGATGCTACTTATTTCAGAACACTACAACCGTATTATCATCATAGTAATGTTCCAGGAGGTAATCAAAATGAAAAAAGAAAATATATTTACTCATATTCATTTGCAATAAATCCAGAAGAATATCAACCAAGTGGTTCTTATAATTTTACAAAATCAGATCATAAATTAAAGTTGGATTTCAAAGGAATTGGTCAAACTGGAACCGGAGCAACCCCAGATTCAAATAATTTTACTGATTATAGAATGGATTTATTTGCGATTCACTACAAAATGTTGAAAATAAATAATGGTTCAGCATCTTATGACGATGTTCCATACAATTCAAGTGTTGTCCAAACTGAATCAATTGCGAATGATCCTGGGTTACAAGGCGTTGAAGCGAGTGTTAAATCTGCGAAAGTCAAAGCAACATGTAGAAAGAGAACTGAAGAAGCAGTTGTTGAAGAAGAAAAACGATTAATTGCAATTGAAGAAGAGGTTCGTCGTAGATATCAAGAGAAAAAACCAGATGTACACAGACATGTTAATTTTAAAAAAAAGAAATGGGGTGGATTGCAGCAAGAATATATTGAGAATAGAAAACATTGGGACGGTGTTAAAGATATAAAAAAATTTGATAAATAATTTAAGACTAAGATTATATATTAGTATATTAAATGTCTGAATTTGACACGATTCAACAAAATCTAGATACATCTTTAGTAAATAATGATAATGATATAGAACTATCTGTTAAAGCATTGCCATTTATTTTTAACAATGACCAAAATCCAAAGCATAACTATAATAATAATGGAAATAAAATAATATGCCCAAAATATATACTGTACGAATTATCTAAATACGAAAATGTCTGTTATCCAGTAACTATTAAAATAAAAGATATTTATTTTGGTGTATTAGAATTTAAAGAATACATCGATGAAATATATATTCCAGACAATCTATTTTACAGTTTAAATATAACTGAAAATGATATAGTAGATATAACAATCTTGAAAAAGGAATTGCCAAAAGCATCCTATATTAAGATTAAAGCCAATGATGAAGATTTTTATTCAATCGAAAATAAAAAAACATATTTAGAAACACATCTTAAGAATTTGTTTAATGTAATTTCGGAAAATTCATCCATTCATTTAATTTACAAAACAAAGACAATTGAATTTAAAATATTAGAATGTAAACCAGACAAACATGTATCGATTGATGAAATTGAAGAACTTGAAATAGATCTTGAACCATTGATAAAACCAAATAAAAAAAGAAAAATAATAGCAAGTATTGATACATCATTAAATAAAAGTGGGCAACCCGTAATATCAAAAGATAAATCAACATTTGTTCCATTTAGTGGTAAAGGCAATAAATTGGGAGGTAACTAATATTCTAATCTTTTACAAACACTAATACCGAAAAACATTTGATATACAAATCCCAATCAGATAAATATCCACTATTTACAGAACTATTACTATATGTTTCAATATGCCATCCATATTTTTTGAATATGATTTCTAATTCATCTTTTGAATATACTTTTTCAATAATGGGTTCATTATGACACCATTCATAATATATTTTTAGATATAATTCTGGTTCAAATACTGGTTTTTCTAATGTGTTATATGTATGTATTCTTACATAACTACTATTATGTGAAATATATTTTTTTCCATATAATAATGTTAAAAACAACTCACTATTTAAGAATTTTACTACAAACCTAGTGCCTTTTTTAGTATAATTATTAACTGTTGTTAAAAACGCATTATTTAGAAAATAATGGATACTATTAATACTTAACACTGTATCAAAGTGTGTTGTTCTATATTTCTCTTTAAAGTCATTTATATTTTTAAAATAGCGATATATATTATCGCTTTGGTCAAGTGTGTCACTAAATCTAGATAAATCACATGTATAATGATTATTTTTATCTAGTTTTGGATCGATATCAATACCTATGTATTTTTTTGAAAATCCACACCCTAAATCTAAAACTTTAGGGCCAATTATATAGTTTGTTAAAGATATATCGTTATCAAATCTATTTTTTCTTTGAATATTACTTATATTACAAACGCTTTTTTGATAATATGGACTCATTTTGAGTGTATCTATTATTGACCATGGATACATATGACATTTTTGAATATAGTGACACAACTTTTGTGTATTTGGTTTAAATTTATCTTTACGTAAATCTGTTGGGATCCAACATTGTATATCGTTATTATAATAACATCTGTAAATTTTATTTTCTTTTAAATCCATCAATGTGTTATTCCATTTATAAGTTTGGTTATCATTGTCATACAAGGTATTATTTTTGTAAATCAAATCTATTGTCATTTGTTTATATGGTTTAATTTTAATTAAATCATTATAGTCATTATTTATTAAAATCCAGCCATCATTTTTGATACACTCTAAATTAATATTAGAAATATGATTCAATAATTTCAAATAGTTAGAACGAGACATCAGTTCAATTTTAAATATATATTTTGGCCACCATTTTTTTCGTGATTTATACAATTCTTTAAATTTAGATAGTTGTTTATATTCATTTTTAGAGTAATCATTTAATACTGTTTTATAATTACTAAGATTTAATGATGGATATTCAATATGCTCTATATTTGGATGTTTTTGCCGTAAAAACATAATAAAATCATATGGGTTATTTCTATAATTGTAAAAATAGCATATATTTTCATCTTTGATAAATTCATATTCAACTAATTCTATATCAATATTATAATCGATTGTTGGAAATATAGTGTACAATCCCTTTTTAGATAATCCATCCGCTTTCTGAGTTATATATAGATGACTTTCATGTAATGGTTTAAAACAATCATTTGGTTCTATATGTTTTGGATTTGATGATTTAAATAGTGTTTGATTGAATGTATCAGGGCGATATGTTAATTGATTATTAATAATATTTTGTTTTTCCATATGTTTTTTTTTCATTTTTTTGTATCTTTTCCTAACATATTCTTTTAATACACAAATAACTATATTCCATTTTGTAACGTTACTCTTCATTCGTCTATTTATATTACATAGTCTGATTAACGATATAAAATAACTATCATTTAGTGTAATATAATAATTATTATCTTTTGGATAGATACCATTTAAATATAAGTCTTTAATAAATTTACAATCATCTATCACATACTTATTGATATAATAATTATATGAAGTAGACTGTACCAAAATATGTGAACGTAAATATGCTATATAATCTTTGAATCGCGAATGTTTACAATCATCTGTACATTGTTGACATCTATTATCCATCATTTTTTTGTAAGATTCAAAAATAATAGAATATGAGTCATACAGTATTGTTTTTTTTAGATTAAAATGGGTAAACATATAATTGTACGACTTTAATACTAAATTTATACATCCTAAACTAGATATAAAGTCAATAATATGATAGTATTGTGAAAGTTCATAATTTATATTGTCTAGTATTATTTTAAGTTTGTCAAAAGATACACAATTATAGTGTGGTGTTCGTTTAATTTGCATGACTGTATTCAAGTTTATTTTATGATTGTATGTAGTTATTAAATAAATCAAAACATCAATATTATGAAAATAGATATTACATATGTAATCTAAATCAAGATAGCCAAATATCGATCTTATTATATCTATTTTTTTTCGTGTGAATTTACTATTACGAATTATACTAATATAGTCTGATTGTGAATGTTGGGTAATGTAATACTTCAAAACCTCATTATTATTAATAATATCTTTAATATACTTTAACACTCTAATATCACAATTTAATAAACCACATGAAAATATATTAAGATCATCATATGATTCGACTAACAAATCTATATTATAATTATTAATCATATATTTAACAGTATCATATGTTCCATATCGTATACAATCTAATATAGGTGTAAAATTTGATTTATCTTGAATATTCCAACACTCAATATATTTACCTATTTTTTTTAGTATTTGTTTTGCATTTGTAATGGTTACTAATTGATTCAACTCTTTCTCATCAAAATAGGTTTTTAAATCATCGTCATAATATTGTTCAATATATGGAAATAAATAACACCATAATTTATTAATATACAGTTCATTTTTTTTTACTCTAAATTCGTTATTATATATTTTATCTGAACATAATTCAAACAATGTGTTCAATATAGCAGTATAATCGAATTTAGATACAAGCAATGATCGTTGTTCAAATAAATCTTTAATAGCATAATAATTAGTATTATCTAATGCATTATGTATATAGTAGTTATAAATAGTGATATCATTTAATTTATGCATTATAATAGATACAAGTTTATCGTATTTTTTTGAATAGCCCGAAGATCCTATAAGAACTAATATATATTTAGAAATACTGTATTCAGTCATTTTATTTTTTTCAACTTCGCAATGTTCATTTTCTAATTCTTGTTGAATTTTATGTGTTAGTACGTAATAATCAGTTTTGATATTAATGTTCAAAAAGATATGAACATACAAATGATTGAAGACATTTACACTACAATTTTTAATAATATATTCAGAAATATACTTTGATGATCCCATACTATGATTTACAACATTATAGTTTAGATTTGTGTAATAGTGCGAAATATCAATTTCTGAATCGCATACGATACTTGATATTGGATAATACATGTTAAAATAGTTAAAACATTCTACATTATTGTGACTAATTATATTCAAATAAATAACTTTTATTTCATTGTTATTGGGTGATTTAATATTATCAATATACAAGTCTATGAAGTGTTTGTAAAAGTCATTATTTGTAATTGTAATATTTGATAATAAAATACTTAGCATAGATGTTTTATCCTCATCTATAGTAAGTCTATAATATTTATTGAAATGTTCAATATTATATATTAAAAAATGGTAAAGATCCGGTATGTACTCATTTTTATCTTTAAATTCCTTGAAAGATATAGATAAATTGTTTGAATTATCTTCAATTATAGATGATATATTGTATAACGATAAAGCATCATTTTGATAATCATATATTTTAGGTGATGAATCTTTCTCTATTTCGTCATTTACCCATGATCCGTCTATATTATATGTATCATAATCATAATATGAATTCATTAATTAATTAATTAGAGTTGAATTTAAATCAATTTTTAATATTGTAAAAGTAATATCCTATAATGCTTCCCAATAGTATACCTCCAATAACTTGAACCAAATTGTGACATTTTTTAATCATACGAGCCCAACCCATTATTAATAGCAATGCTAAATTTAATAGTATAAGTAATCCTGATAATGTAACATTGTTATCTAATAAATATAATATATTATACATTACAATATATGATGTGGATGTCATATGCCCAGATGGAAATCCAGGATCCCCTCCTTTACCACCATTACTAGAACAATAATCACAGTCCCTTGCCCCTAATGGTCGTCGTGTATAACTGTAAAACCATTTTGGGTATGGTATAAATATTTTCATAAATGCTGCTACAAATGTTGCTAACAATAATCCATACAAATGAATAGCATTAGGTACAATATTTTTTTGTTTTAAATATTTTATCATTATTGAACAAAAACTAAATACAAAATATAATAATGGAAAAAATGAAATAATATTTGCCAAGATCATTATTATTATACAAATAAATTAATGAGTGTTATAAGTTTATAAATGTTATTAAATTATGACAATACATTTAATTTTGTTAATACAGCACCTATAAATAAACCAAACACAATAAATAAATATGAACTACTTTGATTATTCTTAAAATAATCATCAGTCATTGCCTGGCCAGTTTTATTTAATTGTTCTTTGTATCGTTGATCTATCGTTTCTTTAAAACTGCCACTTTTAAAATTATTTTCTAACAATTTTTTAAAGTTATTTATTCTATCAGGTAATAATTTTTTATTTTCGGTTGAACTAATAATTAATTCATTAAAATTACTTTTTATATATGGATCAATATCGTTAAAAAAATTATTCAACGATGTTATTATCTTAGAATCATGAGTTTTGTCAGGTTTTTTAATTTTATATTCTTGATACTTTATTGCAGCATCTACAAATACATTTACAATAACTTCAATACATTTTGTTATACTCACATCACTAAATTCAACTTTTTGTAATTCAATTATTTTATCTGGATCATTTTCAACTTCTATATATTGTTGGGTTGATTTATTTTTCTCTTTTAAATACGTATATAAATCTGAATCCGGTTCTATTATGTAATTATGTATATTGTACATAAAACTTACTAAATTTTCAATACTATTTATACAATCGAGTATTATAATAAATGTCTTCATATTATCTGAATTTTCTGTATATTTTTTAACCGATTCTGTAATGAATAATTTAATAAATACTGAATTTGTTTCATTTGCGAATATTGGATGTTTTAATAAAATCAATTCCATTTTTTTCTTTTTATCTGCTTTTATACCTGAGTTTGTTCCAACAATTAAATCATCTAGATGACATGTTGATTTCATTCTTTGATATTTATTTTTTAAACTTTTTTTACTTAATTTACTTTTAACAGAACTAAAAAATCCAGATTTTTTATTTGAACCATTATTATTATTATTATTATTATTATTATTATTATTATTATTATTATTATTATTATTATTATTGTTGTTTTTACCACCACCACGTTTTTTTTTAGTTTTTTTATTCATTAAATAACTATAATATTTAAATACTTAAAGTAATTACAAATTATAAATTATAATGAGCGAAGAAAATATAACTATGGATTTAAATAAAGAAACTGAAATAAAAAAATTAACAGTTAATATAAATTTGTTAATAAATATAAAAACATTATTAGAAATTTCCGCATCTCGTGGAGGATTCAAAGCTAATGAATTAACATCTGTTGGTAAAATATATGATGAAGTTGTAATGCTTTTAAAATAATTATTGGCATATTTATGTTTTTACAAAAATAAATAATTTCGTTGTAATATTATTTAGTTCAATATGTTTAATCCAACTTTCCAATCCTTCTATTATTTTTTTATTTTCAAGTGTTTCATCGACAACATCTCTAATATTTTTGTAATGATATAGCATACTATTTTTGTATTCTAATGAATTTACATATTTTAATCCATTATCAGCACCAAGTTTAACATAGCTGTAATGTGTTTCTAAATTTGTTATTCCAACACGTTCATATACTTCTTGTATATCATCATGATTACATTGTTCAGTTAGTATAATGTCTGAAAATATTAATACACCCTCTTTTAATAGTTTATTACTAACTTCTTTAAAAATAGTATTACGATCATTGATATGAATAAAAGCATCTTCTGAATAAATACAATTATAGTTTTTAGTAAATGGTATATTCAAAAATGACATATTATATACAGGTATATCACAATTTTGTAATATGTTTTTTTGGGTATTTATAATACAATTATCTTCCGAAATATCAAAACAATCTATACTAAATTTATGTAATTCTTTTAATTTATTATGTAAAAATCGTGATGTACCACCATAGCCACTCCCAAAATCAGCAATATAGTATTTTTCCCATTTATCATTCATGTACATTATCAAAAATTTTAACATTACATTTTTTTTATTATCAATCGCTAATTTTATTTCTTTCAATTTATTTTTTTTTGATTGTGATTGTTTATATTTATAAGTTTCATTATAAATTCCAATATGAATAGAATCTCCACCCCACAAATTTAAATAAAATTGTGTTGTGTTTTTATCAGAATAATATTGCTGTGTTATTTGTTCTTCAGACATTCGTATCTAAATATATTGTATTGTATTTAAATTAATTTATATTATATAATTATATGTACAGTGATTCTAATTTTTTTATTTTTATATTGACTATAATTGCTATTATATTTTTGTCACAATCAACTACAAAATGTTTTAGTTTTGGATCCTATTATAAATATTGTTGTCTATTTGTCATAGTTGTTTACCCATTATTAGGTTATTTAATTATGAAATCGATAAAATATACTTCTGAAAATAAAAATGAAAATAAACATATTAGATATATTGTAAATGGTATTTTACTAGCATCATTAATACTATTATGGATCACCTCTGTAATTGAGTTTGTAGTAAATATTGATAAAACACCAATAAATAAAAGTATAAATGTAAATAATAAAAATAATATAAATAATAGAAAATAATTAATCAACCTCTTCTACAGTCACACCACTATCTTCACCAGGCATCCCGCCAGGCATCCCGCCAGGCATCCCGCCAGGCATCCCGCCAGGCATCCCGCCAGGCATTCCAGCAG
>Ga0209634_1002456_pt1 | contig 12981 bp, 14 predicted proteins | sample LinPmetageLP40_FD_184043 | JGI IMG/M metagenome (GOLD analysis project Ga0209634, IMG submission 184043) | Marine viral communities from the Pacific Ocean - LP-40 (SPAdes) (version 2) | ecosystem: Environmental > Aquatic > Marine > Oceanic | place: Pacific Ocean | collected 2010-08-26 | reverse complement strand
ACGTCCGAATCCGAACCATACTGAGTTTCTCGTATCTACACCATTCCATGTCTGTGAACTAGCATCCGCGTGGATGTTAGTGTTAGATTCTGCAATGTAATAAGTATCAAATAAGTTATTTACGTTAACTCTAAACGTACTACTGTTTCCGAATAAATCGAATCTGTAAGTTGCTCCTAAATCAGCCAATCCATAAGATGGTAATTTAAGTGCTCCTTGGTTATCAGGATTCGTAAACTCTGAATCAGTAATTGAATAATCAGCATATAATCCATCTACGAATCTATATCCTAAATCAACTGATAGTTTATCACCAAACCTATAATCAGCTTCTATATTAGATGTGAACTGTGCCGCATCTCCTACTTTAGCATCTTTTAGGTATAATGTACCTGTACCGATTGATTGTTGATTATCATCAAATAGTTCTGCTGAAAAATCTTTAGTATATCTCCAATCACCGATTGATAACATACCTTTTAATTTCAATCTATCTGTTGGGTTATAAGAAGTTTCAAGTTCAATACCTTGATGTGATACATCAATGTTTTTAAATTGAGCTGAACCATCTACACCTTGTTGATTAGATAAAGAACGAGTAACAAATCTGTTACCCCAAGAAGTAGAGTATGCATTAATATTAACTTTAAAGTTATTACCAATGAAACCATATCCTAATTCAAATGATTTAATTTCTTCGTTTTGCAAATCACTACTAACAGTATTAGAGTAATTTGGAAATACTGCTCCAAACTGTGGTTGTCTTGAAATCACACCAGCATTAAAGAATACGTTTTGTTTATCATCAATGTTGTAGTTTGCACCACCTTTGATGTATCCACCACTTACATTCTTAGTATCTGATGTTGGGTTATCAGTTTGGTCAAAGTAATCAATTCTTTGAAAAGATTGATTCGATGTTCCAGCTTGTAAAACAGCAGATATAGTTTCGTTGTTATATTCAACTAAACCATTAAATCCTTGCCATCCAACTTTACCTACATTGTAGTAATCAATCTTCGGTCCATTTAAACCAGTATTGTTAAATGGAGAAGCCTCCACTAACGTATTGATTATCTGTCCTCCAGAGTTTTGATTACCTGTTGAGTAATATCCATCTAATCCCATTAGATTATTTACAGTTCTGTAATGATAACCTGTGTAGTTTCTTAAATCTACTCCTAGTGAGTATTTCCAATCACCACTTTCATATTCTAAGTTAGAAATTCCACCAACCCAGTCATGAGAGTTCATAGATGCTCTTCTAATAAGAACTTCTCTATTAACACCATCATCTCTGAATCCATTTGAACCAATTAACTGACCTTCAAATCCACTAATTCCACCACTATATGGGTCTGTTGTAGATTGATTGTTAGCAACAACTGCATCAAAATTAATAGTACCATCAGGATTTCTTGCACCTCTACCATTTTCTAAGTAGTGTTCAGTTAAATCTTTTCTGAATGGTAAAATATCAGATGTAGCATTTCTAAAATTGTTTCCTCTTGGACCTGTTCCTCCACCTCTACCAGCTGAACCATATAATGATGTAGCTAATTTAAGTTTAGAAGTAATATCCCAATCCCAATTCAATGTTGCTAATGGTTTGTTATAGAAGTTTCTTCTCATTGAGAATTCTTGTCCATTTAACGTACCACCATTTGAGTTCCATCGTCTATCGATTCCCTCATCACCAAAGTTTTGGTAATCTCTAATAGAAACCCACACATCTCTTTGATTATGCCATTGTCCAGCACCTAAGAAAGAAAAGTTAACAGAATGGTCTGAATCTTCAGGTGCATATCCTAATGCAAAGAAGTAAGTATAACCCTCACCACTTGTATTATTAATGTACCCATCACCTTGCCACTTAGAAAGTAACACAGATGTTGCCCATCCATTATCATTTAATCCTGTTGATACAGCCGCAGTAGTTTTAGAGTATCCATCGTTACCAAATGCTTGTTTTACTGAAGCTCCTTTTCTTGCTTCAGCAGCTTTTGTAAAGATTGAAACTGTTCCACCTACTGATGGTACGGCTAATCTTGAAGAACCCAATCCTCTTTGTAATTGAATCCCACTCGCAACATCAGATAATCCTTGCCAATTTGACCAGTAAACTCTTCCATTTTCCATATCATTAACAGGTTGTCCGTTAATTAGGAATGAAGTGTTTGTTTGGTCGAATCCTCTTAGAGATATTCTCGAATCACCATAACCACCACCTTGTTTAGTAGCGTAAACTCCAGGAGTTTTATTCATGATTTCAGGAAATTCCATGTTACCAGTTTTTAACTGAATATCCATTGGGGAAATAGTTGATAAAGCAACAGGAGTTTCTCTCACCTTAGCAATATCAATTACACCAGAAGTTATTACAACTTCACCCAATACATTTTGGTCAGCTATTAATTGAATATTATATTCTGATGTTATATCAGATAGTAATAATTCAAAACTTGTATATCCAAGATAGGATATAACCAAAGTGTCACCACTTTTTGCATCGATACTAAAAGTTCCATCAAACCCTGTAACTACTCCTACTGATGTTCCATCAATAAGAATTGTTGCACCTGGTAAGGTTTCACTTGTGTTAGCATCTAAAACTTTTCCACTAACTTGTGCAAAAGTTGTAATACTCATTAAGAGCATTAATCCAACTAATAATAGTTTTCTCATAATTTTAATTTTTGTTAATTTATGTTATTTTGTACTCGGCATCTTTATAATAAATGTGGTTTAGCTTCATTAATACCCGAATTAGTAACTTGTACATAAGATGGATTAAAATCTTTCAATGATTGAGCACCTCCATAAGAAAGTGCGGATTTTACTCCATCAATTAATCCATTCACTATGAACTTAACTCCACCCTTGTAAGGAATGGTTGTAGATTCGCCCTCTACATTTCTAGCCGTTTGGCCATGTGTTACTTTCGTTTCTAATGATGCAGAACCTCTATATCTTTTATAAAGACCTTTTTGAGTTTCAACAATCTGACCTGGTGCTTCATCAGTACCAGCGATTAATGAACCCAGCATTACAGAACTCGCTCCAATTGCAAGAGCTTTTGATATATCACCACTTGAACGAATACCCCCATCAGCCATAACGGGTGTTTTTGCTACTGAAGTGATATCTTCCAAACAACTTACATTCGGTACTCCGAATCCTGTTCTAATCCTTGTTGTACAAAGTGAACCTCCACCGATACCAACTCGCAATCCATCAGCTCCCCAAGATTCTAATTCTTGAGCTGCTTCTTTCGTAGCAATGTTACCAGCAATTATATCCACCCTCTCATCAAGGTTTGATTTACACCATTCCAACATTTTTTCAACGTTTTCATGATGTCCATGAGCCACATCAATAAGGATAATGTTACAACCATTATCTACTAAAGATTTAGCTCGTGCTTTATCATCTTCACTTACTCCGATTGCAGCCATAATTGGCACATGAGAAATTTCTGAATGCCAATTATCTAACATGACTCCCCATGCTTCAAATTGGTTTCCCCATTCTTCTGAGTAAATTCTATGATTAAGTTCTTTGATTATTTCGGATTGTTCTTCTATTGAATTGAAACGATGGATACAACCCACTCCACCGAGTAAAAATATCTTGTAGGCCATTTCTAATCCACAAACTGTATCCATCGGAGATGCTACAATTGGATTTAAAATACCATACCTACGAGATACAAGTGTTTTTAAGTTAATTAGAGTACGAGTAGGGATATTAGAGTACTTAGGTACTAACTGAATATCATCGTATGTTAGAGAGTTTCTCATCTAATGAAACCGATTAACTCGTGTTCATGGAAAATTAGAAGTTCTTCACCATCTATCTTAATAGTATCAGTTGATTCATTCTTTTTATAAAGAACATTATCACCAACTTGTAGAGTAGAAGGAATACGAGAACCTGCTTGTGAAAAGATACCTGTTCCAATCTCTACAACTTCTCCATATACTTTTTGTCCTCTATTAATGGAATCTGTAAGGATTAATCCTCCTTTACTTTTCTTTTCTTCAGTTTTAGAATCTGGTCTTACCAAAACTCTATCACCTAATGGTTTAAAATTACTCATCTTTTTTTTTATTTAAATTGTTTGTGTTTGTTGAATAGAATGTTATTCTATCTGAAGTTGCGATTCCCTCTACAAAATAAGAATTATTTTGATAATCAGAGAAATCTATGAAATATGTTTCGCTCATAACTTGTTATTTTTTGTGAAATACAAACATTGGTTCGAATTTATAAGATTTACCTTCATATTCTACTGCATTTTTAATTCCACTCTTAGAAGGGTCTAACCCAACCATTCGTGTCATTAACATTTTTAGTTTTCCTTTATACTCACACCCAAGTTTTTCAAGTATATCAATTGAATCTTGCTCTAATGGATAATAAGTACTTTCTCCAATTTTGATATCTGCAATGTTCCAAACGATATATCTATCGTTTTTTAGATACTCATAAATAGTTGTTAAAGTAGGTTTAAGAAAATTATCTCTCCAATCTTCATACTCTCCATATGCTTTAAAAGATTGATTCTCATCTTGAGAATATTGTTCTCTATTAAAGTAAGGTGGTGATGTAAAAGAGAAATCTAATTTACCTTTATACTTTTGAAACTTAGGATTGTTTTTAATTAATTCAGAACCATCTTGAAATAGTTCGAATGTATTACCTTGTGGTTTTACATCAAAGAATGATGTAAGTTTATCTGAATAATTATCTACACAATTCTTATTATAGAAATCTGCAACATATTCGTAGCGAGATTTACCCAATTCAGGTAAATAATTATCTGGATTAGGGTCTGTACCAACGTAATGGATATCTTTACGAGAACTCATTGCTCCAAGTATTCTACCACCCCATCCACTTGATGAATCATATACAACAAATGGTTCTGTTTGGTCAATATGATTTGTGTAGTGTTCATATAACCATTTAGCAGTTAGTGCTGGATAATTTACGGCTGGTTGTCCACAGCTTAATCTGAATACTTGTAATATCTTAGGAAAGATACCTGAATCCTTTTCATACCAACGTATTTGATATGCATAATTTTGTGTAGTACCTGCTTCAGATGTCCAAGAAGATTCTATTCTATCTATATTAGATAATTGAGTACCTGATAAGAATCCATCATCTTTTAATTGTTGAACTTGTTCAGCCTTCAAATAAAGATTTTTAGTACCAATATATTCTTGATTAAATGTACCATAGTTTTCAAGAGTTCGTGTATTTACTTTTGAAATCCATATAGCAAGATTGGAATACTTTCCATTAAATATCTTTTCGTTATGTACATCTTTAATAAAATCAATAGCACCTTGGCCATTCCAAAATGGATTCTCATCTTTCTTATCAACAATTGAACGAGACCATGAATACATAGAATCTCTCTTAACCGCTCGTTTCATTATATGAACAAACTTATCTTCCATTGATGGGTCTGAGAAATGGTCATATATAGATAACCCATTTTCAGCTGATTTACCTGTTGATATCTTAGTTTTTAACATTGTAGGAAAAAACTGATTTACAACTGATGCATCTTTATTAAAGTTTTTAATAATACCCAATGATTCATCATCACCACTTAAATCTTTCTCCCAATAATCTGCAGGATTAGATTTAAGTTTCTTAAACTTTTCTATTATACCATCTTCATCTCTACCAATTACTGGTGGAGTTCCTCTTTCATCCCATTGTGCAGTAACCTCTTTACGCAGTAAACGAGCCCAATCACTAAACTCACCATCAGTCATTTCAAGTAACTGATGATAAGTAGTGTTAGATTTAAACTCGGAAAACTTACTTCTTTCGTAAAAGTGCTTCTTACTCATTTAAGATTGAATTTCTACAAGATAGTAATTTGATTCATAATTATCAATTGAAAAAGAAATGTGTGCCAATCCTTGAGATGAAATCTGTAAGGTTGCATCAGTAGCTTCTTTATTAGCTACAAGAATTTCTTTTAAGTATGTTGCTGAGAAAGAGATTGGTTTTACATCATTTTCACAAGTACAATCAACATCGATGTTAATTCTGTTTGTGTTAATGTTTGAATAACCTAAAACTATTGTTCCTTTGTTGTTTTTACAAGTAAATGTAAAATTATTCTCATCTTGTAAAGCACCTTTGGCTTTGATAAACTTATTGATGAAGTTTGTATCTAATTTAATTTCCACATTGAATGGTGGTAATTGTTTCAAGTCTGGTACATTAGGGATAACTGATAAATCAGCTAACATATAATTTACGTTTGTTGAACCATCTTTAAATTTTAAAGATACTGGTTTCCCATCAATATCATTGATTGAGAAATCTACATCGTTACCAAGAACCGATAACATTTTTGTTAGCTTAGTTGTATCATATACACCAAACTCAGAATCCAAACCTTCGAATTCTTTCATAGTTACACTTCCTAAAACTGATTTATCATCAGAGATGAAAGAAGTAGTTAGAGAACCTTCTTTAGATTCCCACTTTACAGATTCTACTAAACCTGCTAGATTGTATTTAGATACAAATCTATTTAATGATTGTTTTTCCATTGTTTATTGACTTAATTATAATTTATTATTTGTACAAATATACGAAATTTATTTGATACTACCAAACTTTTTCGTATTTATTTTACATTCCAGGTATTTGCATCGCTGGAAATTGTGGTTTATCTTCTGGTTTATCCACTACCATACATTCGGTTGTTAAAATCATACCCGCAACAGATGCTGCATTTTCAATTGCAGTTCTTGTTACTTTCTTAGGGTCAATGATACCTGCTTCAAACATATCTACAAATTGTTCATTCTTAGCATCATATCCACCACCATTTAGTTTTATATACTCAACAACAGTTCCTTCAGTTACACCACAGTTTTTAAGAATCTGTGATATTGGTGAAGCTAATGAAGTTCGAATGATATCAAATCCTTTTTGAAATGAATCGGATTCATCTTCAGGTGAATCTCCAAGAGTATCTTGAATTTTTAATAGTGCAATTCCCCCACCTTCAACAATACCTTCTTCGATACCAGCTCGTGTGGCATGAAGTGCATCATCTACTCTATCTTTCTTTTCTTTCATTTCAACCTCAGAACCAGCACCTATATAAAGTACTGCAACTCCACCACTTAGTTTTGCTAAACGTTCTTGAAGTTTTTCTTTATCGTAATCTGAATCAGTAGTTTCTATTTGTGATTTTATTTGTTCTATTCTTGTTTTGATATCATCAGAGTTACCTGCACCATTTACAATAGTTGTATTATCTTTACCAATTGTAACTTTTTCTGCAGTTCCTAACATATCTAAGGTAGTTTCTTCAATAGACATTCCAAGTTCTTTTGAAATATATTGAGCTCCTGTTAATACTGAGATATCATTCATCATTTCTTTCTTTCTATCTCCAAATGCAGGTGATTTAACCGCACATACTTTAAGATTACCTCTTAACTTATTCACTACAAGTGTTCCAAGGAGTTCTCCCTCTACATCATCTGCAATAATAAGAAGTGGTTTGTTTTGACCAGATATACCTTCTAATAGAGTAAGAATATCATTCATGTTAGATAATCTACCATCATATAGTAAAATATATGGGTCTTCTAAATCAGCAACCATTTTCTCTGTATTAGTTACAAAATGAGCTGATAAGAACCCTTTATCAAATTGCATTCCTTCTACAAGTTCCATAGAAGTTTGAATACCTTTAGATTCTTCAACTGTAATTACACCATCAGTTCCAACCTTTTGGAATGCATCTGCTATAAGTTCACCAATTATAGTATCGTTATTTGCTGATATTGTAGCAATCTGTTTAATCTTATCATGGTCAGAACCTACAACAATTGCTTGTTTACCAAGTTCTTCACTTACAATACCAACCGCTCTTTCGATTCCTTTTTTAAGTTCCATTGGATTTGAACCATTTTCAACTGCCTCGAATCCTAATCTTGCTATCTCTTGAGCAAGAACAGTTGCCGTAGTTGTTCCATCACCAGCTTCATCAGCTGTTTTAGAAGCAACTTCTTTAACTAATTGAGCTCCCATGTTTTCAAACACATCTTCTAACTCAATTTCTTTTGCAACCGATACACCATCTTTTGTAATATGTGGTTGTCCATGTTTTTTCTGTAAAAGAACATTTCTACCTTTCGGTCCTAATGTAACCTTTACTGCATCTGCAAGTACATCCAATCCATTCTTCAAGGATTCTCTTGCTTGTACATCAAACTTTAATTGTTTTGCCATAACTTTATTTATTATTTCTATTCATTATCAAATTTGTTAATTCTTTTGATTCCTTTGTATCTAATATTCCATATTTGATAACATCATTTGCCAATTGTTTTACATCGATTGATTCGATTGTTTCTTTTGCCATAACTTTACTTTTTATTTTTATTTAATTCTTATATTATAGTTCACTTATTATACCACTTTACTTAAACATGACAAATTGTCATGGGTTGTCATTAGTCTCTTAAATAAATTCTCGCATCATCACCACCAAGTGGTTCTAACTTTTCAATTTTATAAACAGCATCAAAAGAATCAACTATATATTGAAATACTTCTTCTTTAGTAATAAAATCATCAGAATGAACTAAATCTATTAGGTGATTTACTCTTTTATCAACTTCTATAAGATGTTCTAAATAAATTCCTTTTGGTTTTTTACTATATGATTCAATTATATCCAAATTTGTTTTTTTGAACGCCTCCTTTGAAGTTGGTGCTGGTAACTTTTTATCACATTGCCTTAAACTCTTGTTTAACGGTAATTTGGGAATCTTCAGGCCCTTTTTATGAGCCTGAAGTAATACCCAAATAGTATCATCAAATGTTATCATAAACCTCAGATGGTGATATAAGTGTTGTTTCATCTTCACCTTTAATCTGTGGAAGAAACCCGATAATATCAAAAGGAAACGTATGAACACCAATATGTTCAAGTCCCTTCTTTATTTCATCAAGCTGTAACAAAGTCTTATTTCTCTGATTCCAAATACTCTTAGAACCCTTTGGTTTATCGATGTGGATAACAAAATATGTCTTTTTACCGAACTCATTAAAGTTAGTAATAGAATCCACAATCTTTCTCTTCAAGTAATCAGGTGAAAAGTGAGTACCAATCATATCAAGATTGGGTTTAGTAGAATCTGGAAAATGTATCCTATCTTTATTAGATACACCACCTACATTAACTATATTAAGATTATTATAACATACATTGTTAAAAACATACTTTCCTGTATATACAGGAGAAAAAGTTTGTGTGATAACATCACCATTCCATGTCCAATAACCATCTGTATGTCCAAGAAGTGATTTAACTAATCCTCGAATCTTACCAACCTTAGTATCACCTGGATTGTTTTCTCTAATCTTAATTTCTCTATCAATAAGAGTATCATTAAGGTTAAACTGATTTACATTATCAAGTAAACCTTGACTAATATCAGATGCTATTAAATTAGCAATTTCCTTAATAGTAATCCCCAGCTGAGGTAAGTGGGTAGTATTCTCTTGGGTTTGCATCCTTGAAATAGTAAGTTCTTGTTTTACGTTGCTATTAAAAGTAGCTACAGTAAATGGTCCTTCTAAGTAAGAATTTAGTATCCAAGCTTCTCCTCTATGGCCTCCGATTATAACAATATAATTCGTACCATATTTAGCCTTCTCTTGTGGAGTGGCAAGTCGAACAACCGGAGCTGGTTGTTCTTTAATAAAATCATTATCTTTAAACGATAAAGATAATTTTAAGATGTGACCTTGATTTTTGTATTTACGAATGGCATTTCCTGTTAGTGCATCACTTGCAGTTGGGATATAGATGTCATCTAAAGGAATAACCTTATTTTCTAACTTCTTAATCCCAACCATAGTTTCGTCACTAAATTTGGATTGTCCTACTTCGTCTAACACAAACCAATTGTCCACCTTGTGGGCTATGTTTGTTTTCATAGATTAAATAGTGTGGAATAATTATTGATTGAACTAAAAATAGGGATTCCATCTTTAAACCTATTTTTAATTTTTTTATATTACTTCGTAAATATACGAAAATTATTTCAATTGGCCAAGCCTTTTCTTAATTATTTTCCTACATTCCAAAATAATGCTCCTTTCGAAGCATGTTCTTTTATAAATTCCCAAGCTTTACTATCGTAAGTAAGTGAACTTGGAAATGGAGGTCTTTCTACTTCTTTACATTCTTGATTGAATTGATATTTCGATAAAAATGTTTCAGCTCTACCTCTTTCTCTTTTTGTTGTGTTATGTCCTATTCTAACTCCATATACTTTGGCATCTGGAAATGCTCTCTGTAATCCTCTCGATAGTACTCCACTACTCATTACAGTCCAAATCTCTTTAGGTGGTTCTATATCAAGTGAGAGAGCGGTATCTCTCATTGCGTTTATTATTATATCATCATCTCCACCAAATGGAATAAGTCTACTTCCTGGATGAGTTCCTACATATTCTTTAGCCCTAGCCTGAATAACATTTAGGTATCCCATTTCACATTCTATAATATTACAACCCAACTTTATTGATTCAGTTGTTAACCAATTATGTTCTCCTGCAGGTACAGTTACAGTTGCCTTCTTACCCAAATCATGACAAGCATATGCCAATGATAATTGTGCATATCCTTCTCGTGGAGAGGCATAAACCCACTCTTTTACATCAGGAAATGATTCAACGAATACATTAAATGCCCTACGTTTAGTACCACCATCTAATAAATCATCTCTAACTACCTTGATACCATCATGTTCTATGATGATTGGTTTTGGTAATATGATTGAAGATTTTCCAATTGATTTTGGTAAATTAAAAAATTCTAAGTTTTTCAAATGTGTGTCCAAGTTATTTTTTTGATAATCTGCTCTACGTTCCACTTACTTACTTTGAAGTTTCTTGCAATAACATTACTAGAGAATCCTTGGTTAGCAAGTTCTCTAATCTGTATTACTTGTTCGGTGGTTAGTTTAGATTGAGGATGTGATTCACCTCTCAGTCTATTACTAAAGAACCAAAGTTCATCTATATTCATATATTATTTTCGTTGTGCATCTCTTTCAATCAAAGTACTCATGTGGTCTGCAAAGTGCAGTACATGACCTATATTACTTCGTTGAGCCTTTTTTATATCAAAGGTCTTTAAGTATTTCATATTATCTTCATCATAAATACCATCAGTAAGTTTAATTCCAAAGAATTCTTTTTCTGAATATTTGATATCGTATTGAGATAATAAATAAAATGTTCTATCAGTATGTGTCATATAACTGATTTCATCATTCCAAGTATAAACATCACCTCTGTTTTTTCGGTGCCATTCTGATTCTTGGATTTTATAACCCATATTTCCTCTTTCACCAAGTTTACCTAAATCATGATGAAATGCTGAAAATAATAATTCTTCTTGGGTGAAATCAACTATACCACCTGCTTCTTGATAAAGTTTCATCATACGAAGTGAATTTCTTGCTACGTTCATAACGTGGTCTAAGTATCCACCCTCATAAGCATTGTGATAATTTACATTTCCACTCGCTGGTGATAACATTAGGTTTGGACCTAATTCATCCATTGAGTACATATGGAGTATTTTTTCTAATCGCTCTCCATCAAACGATTTTTTAAGTGCCTCGATAAACTTATTGTAGTTCTCTTCGAGTTGAACTTCATTGTAACGATTCATTGTAACTGATTTTATGTTTTAATATACTATTTTTAATCTACTCTCTCAATTTCACACTTTATTTCACACATATTTGAAAACATAGGATGTGTTATTGAGAAATTCATTGCGGCCTTTAATCCATTGGATAGGCCGTAGTTTTTATCTACAAAATAAACTTTTGTAGTTCCATCTTGACTTGATAGTTGTTTACTCACTTTTTTAGGGACTTGGGGAATACCAACTATCGGTTTATCTACTTCCTCGTCCTTCATAAATACTTTAATGCTTGCCGCCATACTATTATTTAATTGTTATACAAATATACGAAAAATAAATGATATATCCAAATATTTTATGATAAATTTTCATTTAGAGCATTCGTGTAAGCTAATTCTGATTGTACACCAACCATTCTTTGTACTTCTTTACCATCTTTTTCGATGATTACAGTAGGTACTGACCTTACATGATATTTCTGTGCTATTTCAAATTGTGAATCAATATCAACATTTTGAAAACTAACACTTGAAAATTTAGTTTTAACGTTTTCCATTAAAGGTGTTAGAACCTTACAAGGCCCACACCATTCTGCATAAAATTTCTTTACTTCTATCATTTTAATTTCTCCTATTAATTAATTAATTATTATCCATCACACGCAACACAATCGGGGTCAACCGCTCTTGTTGCTATATCACCTCTAAGAACTGATTCAGTTCTCATATAGTACAATGTTTTAATTCCTTGTTTCCAAGCTTCCATTGTTACTTGATTAATCCACTTCGGTGATGCTATCGAAGGGAATGCTAAATTTAATGAAACTCCTTGGTCAATATACTGTTGTCTAATACCAGCTTGTTTAACCAAATCCATTTGATTTATTTCTTTAAATGTTCTGAAAACATCTTTAACAGGATATGTTTTTTCTCTATCTCCATTAACTATATCTGCACAAAGTACCATTTTACGTTCTAAGTAACACCACTTATCTAATTCAGATAAATCTTGTACAGAACCACCATCTTCCATTATCTTATCCCAAGTTTCTTTGTTATTAACACCTGCTTTTCTTAAAACCTTTACTAACTCAGTATTTTTTCTAATGAACGTTCCTTTTGCAGTTTGTTCAGTAAATACATTTGCTGCCCAAGGTTCAATACCAGCAGATACGTTTCCAGCTAATTTAGAGTTACTAACTGTTGGAGCAACTGCTCTTAAGTGAGTATTTCTAAATCCACTTTCTCTACACGATA
>Ga0209634_1002455_pt1 | contig 12984 bp, 13 predicted proteins | sample LinPmetageLP40_FD_184043 | JGI IMG/M metagenome (GOLD analysis project Ga0209634, IMG submission 184043) | Marine viral communities from the Pacific Ocean - LP-40 (SPAdes) (version 2) | ecosystem: Environmental > Aquatic > Marine > Oceanic | place: Pacific Ocean | collected 2010-08-26 | reverse complement strand
TTTCAAATCCCACAATCTTTCCTCCCTTATGAGAAGCATCTTTACCATCACCATTCCCATAAGTACCCTTCTTACGATTATACTTATTTAATTCTGCTCTATATTTTTTAGACTTTGTAGAAGATTGGAACTTCTTATACTCATCCTTATAGTCCCTTTCTTCTTTTTTTAATGGTAAGTCATCATGTTTTGTTTTAGCATATTTTTTTACACTACTTTTCTTCATAGACTTAGCTGCATCTTTTACAGCTTGACTTACCTTACTTGCGGGTACTTCACCTTTTTTATAAGCGTGAACTAAACCCATAAACTTTTGTTGTTGTTTGGATTTAGATGGCACTTACTTCATATCCTTTACAATTTTGACAGCATCTCTCATAAAATTTGTTACATTTTTCTTATAAGAATCTTTTAATTTTTTTGATAGCGTTTGATTTACTGAATCGGAGTCCAATCTATCTGATAATTTATACATATTTTCACGAAGTCTACCTTCACTGTTCATTATCTTCTGCAATTGTTTTTTTCCCAACGGTATATCACTTGCAGATTCTGTTATTTCACATCCACAGGTGTTATGACCATTACATCCACAATCATCTTCTGATATTTGATGTTTAGTAGCTACATCTTCTAATGTAGGTAATGGTTCACCGAATTTCCTATCCCAGGCAAGTCCTTCTTTTAACATATCTTTTAATTTAATCATTTTAGTTTCCTTACAATTTTAGATATCATATTTACAGCTTTGATTATCTCTTTTACTTTCTTAGGATTTTTAGCACCCCACTCTAATTCCTTGTTATAATCAGCTCGTCTAATATCAGCACTCAATGTGTTTAAAACTTGAACCATTGGAAGAGCAGTTTCATCAACTTCTTCATTTACAGATTCAATTGGTAATTTTAATTTAGGAAGTGGTTCTCCAAATTTTCTATCCCAAACATATCCTTCTTTTAACATATCTTTTAATTTAATCATTTTGTTTTCCGTTTAAATTCTTCAAACTTAATTTTAAACTCTATAACGTGTTGCTTATATAGTTTAGCAAGTTCTAATGATTCATTCTTTAAATTATCTTTACCCAAATCCACAATAAATTGTTTTACATTTTTATCCAATCGTTTTAGATTATTTTCTATATTACTATAGTATCCTCTGAAGTAATCTGGTACACTTTCATCTAATCTCCAATCTCTCCACTTTTCCATCATTGATTTTTCTCTGGCCATTTAACTTCCCCTCATAATATCATTGACAATTGATTCAACTTTACAATAATCACCACAAGTTCTACCACTTACTGGTTTACTATCCACACTCTCGTTCATAGGGTACATAAAAGCACCATGTGTAGATGGATTGGATACAAAATCAAATGCAATCAATTCAAAGTCACCTTGAACTTCTTGAGCTCCACTTTCTTGTACAGTTTCTACTGAACCCATGCCACGAGAAGAGATGCCTAACTTAATACCACCTTTAAATAACTCTTTTAAGATGTTACCACTTGGTGTACTCAATACTTCTACCTCACCTAGTAAATTATCACCTTCCCAATGCATTTCTCTTATATTATGAGATACATTTGCTAAATTGACAACAGAAGATTCAGGATGGTCTAATTCACCCATAGCTCTTCTTTGTTTAATAAATTCTTTTGTATATTTTTTTGCTTCACGGATAAGAACTTCTCTTGGGTATATCCTACCATTTTGGTTTTTGGCTTCAGCTCTCTGTAAAACACCCTGTACAATTAACTTTCCGTCATTACCGTCCATAGATTCATTAATCTGCTCTGGTTTTATTTCAAATGGTAAATAATCTACTATTAGTTGTTTCATTTAGTCCTTCTCCATCATTATTTCTGTTTTAAGACTTTCCAATTGTTCTATCCACTGTCCAAGTCTCCTTATCATATAATTCTTATCCACCTCTTTTTTCTGTATCTCTACCTGCCATCGTTTTAACAATGTAGAAATACTAAAAAGAGTGTCCATATAGGACTTCTTTTTATCTTCAAACGGCATTTGGGCTCCAGTTATTGTAACTGACCTACTTTATTTGCAAGTTTTACTAACCTCTCACCTATTTTATTTAAAGCTTTATGTGTATTTTTCCAATATGACTGTGAATTAACATTTAATTCATTTTTTAATTTAACATTCATATCAATGAGTTTACTTAATTCATTTAATGAATTACGAACTTCTCTCATTGAACTACCAATTTTTTGTTTTGGAGTCATTGACTCATCATTTCTATAATCGTGATATTTACCTTCGTTTAAACCTAAAATTCTTATCACATCCCTATCTATTGTAAGATTTGTAAGTTCATCGGATGTGAGATTATCTAAATCTTTTTGACGCCTTTTCATCTTTGGATGGTTGTAAATCTTCATAATCATATTAGCTGTTTTACCATTCATTTGAGTACCAGTAACCGTACCATACTTATTCTTTTTAGCTAAATTATCAATGGATTTAATAACTTTTGATTGTTCATTTACAGATTCAGATAAACCTGGATTCTCTTGTTGTCCTTTAGCCCACGATTGCATTAGGTCATCAAATGGAATAAGATGTTTTCCATATGCCTTTTCTATAATCTTTCCATCTACTTTACTACCAGTTGACTTATCCATTAGTTTCATTACATCTCTGACTTCTTGTGAGAATTTTATATAAGCCATATCAAATTTTCTTAGTATCACACTAGCTTGTTTTTTTTGACCTTCGTTTACTGATAATGGGGATTTTTGATGATTTCTACCTTTTTTGAATTTAAAGCTGTTTCTCTTATCAATTGAACCAATAAATGCACCTTTATAATAAAGTTCAACATAATTCATTTTTTTTGATTTAGCAACTTTTGTTGTTTTAGAAATTACATCGGAAAATTTATCACCTCTAACTATTTCTTTATGTGATGTTTGTCTATTGCTAGTATCTTTGTAGAAATCTACATCAAATGCAGAGATGCTTTCATTTACAGATTCATGAACTTTCGTGTATCCAGCCGCTTGAGTAATCTTTTTCTTTTTATCTTTATCTTTCTTACGACCACCACTAAAAGCATATGGTGTTCTAGGTGGGCCTTCACCACCATCAAGAGCACCAGTTACAGAAGCTTCTTCTAACTCTTTTAACTCCTGTTGGATCAATCCTCTGATATAATTTTTAAATTCACTAACTTTTGTGGACATTTTTAATCTCCTTAATCAATTCATAATATCTCATTAAAGTTAAAACTTGTTTTTCATTAACAACCTTCCCTCTAGTTAAATTTTCTACTTGATTTACAGCTTCTGTTAATTTAATTTTTGTTATTGTATCCTTTACATTTGGTAAATGTTTATTCAATTGATTTTTTATGTCAACGACTTCAGTATCAATAAAATCTCTTAGGGAATTAGTATTACTTACATTGTTTATATAGTTTTTTAACAAATTACGCTGTGATTCATTTAAATTTTTATATTTATCATTAAATTTATCAACTAATATCTGATATGCAAGTAATCTTAAATCTTTATCTGATTTACTATACTCATTTAACACTCTATCCTGTACTTGTTTATCTGTAACCTTTTTACTTGTTATGTGTTCTAGTACTGTAAACTTAGAATTAACTATTTCATCGGGTTTAAACTCTAAATCACTTGTTTCCACTTGAAATACATTATATATGGAAGCCATAACTCTATAATTTGGAATACGACCATTGAAAAAATCAGTTACATTGTAATTTTCTTTAATTTCTTTAATTAAATTAAATTTTTCTCTTCTTAATGTAGAGTTACTTAGTTTTTTACGTGACTTTATAACTGCATCAAGTAAATGGTTGGCTCTATTTTCAGATTGGTAATGTTTTTCCGATAAAATTTTATATAATTCAAATTCTTTACCTAATTCGGTTTTTTCATTAAAATACTTCTTAACAATAGAAACAGATTTTGTACTTTTACCTGCCAATACATCTGCAGTGATTTGTCTCGTTAATAATTCAAAAAGAATACCTGTATTCTTTATTTTAGAATGTTTTAGTTTTTGAGCCATTTTTAAATACTCCATATGGTATATATATATTTAGTCTTAAATAAATATAAAGTTAAGTAATAATTATTCATTTGAATTACCATTTGTTAAAGAACTTATTTCATTTTCATACTCTTGTTCTAATTCTGATACTTCTGTTATAATTTTATTATCGGTTTTACCAAATTTCATTGATTTTTTTAATGATTGGTAGTGTGATAATGCCAAAGAACCTTCATATTTTGGTGAACTACTACCACCTTTCTTTTTATCATGTGCACCTAACGGGTCTCTACCTCGTACACCACTATCTTTACCATATTTATTGGCTTCTTTGGGTCTACCAGCACCTGGTTGACCACCTTTTTCTGAACCACCCTTATTATCTAACTCATGACCAGTTCTTCCCACCGCCATATCAGATGGTGTACCTGTAGCCTCACCACTTTGAGCAGGATCATTACCTTCGTTTTCTATTTGAGAACGTCTAAATTTTTGTTTATAATCAAATGTAATATTTTCATCCTCTTCTTTAATCTGATCATCTGTAAATCCAAATACATTTTTATAAATCCAATTTGTTGACATAATACCCTCTCTCAACATTGATTCTGCAAGAGAAGTTTTATTATTCCACAACTCAATCTTTTCCTGTTCATATATTGTAGATGGATTTGTCAAGTTCAATTCAAAATTAACTAAGTCTGAATCTTGATATCCTTGTGAGTATAGATGTACTATACCAATTTTTGTTAACTCAGATAAAACAATTCTTTGAATTCGCTCTATAGTTCTTGCGAACCGAACATCTTCAGCAGCTAATGTAGCCTTTGAACCAATACCCTCTTCATAGCCAAGAAATGCTTTTGGTATTCTTAGTGAAGCCAACAATTTATTTTTTAGATATTCAATATCTTCTGTTGCCTCATAAGTTAAACCAGGTAATGACTCTATACTTGTACCAGAATCTCCACCACGAACTGGTAAGAAAAAATCTTCTGTTATATTTTGCATATTATATTTTAAATTATAATCACCAGTTACTTCATCTACAACAGGTGCTTTCTTCATCTTATTAATTACTTGTTGCATGTAATTATCAACTTCTGCCGGTGGAATATTTCCGATATCCAATTTAAATATTCTTTTTTCTGGTGCTCTCATAATCCTATGAATTAACATAGCATCTTCCATAAGAGTTAATTGTTTATAAATTTTACGGCCACCCTCTATCTGTGATTTACCATATGGTAAGTAGTTAGAATCAGATAATAAACGAAAATGAGCTACTTCATAATTTTCCAACTCATCTCTAGTAGAAGATTTTTCTGATTTATATCTATGTTCTGATGTAGCAGCTTCGATTAGGTATTTAACATATTCTGGATTTTCAGGGTCTAGTCCTTCTAACCTTGAAACATCATAAACTGATAAAGGAACTACATTAGTAATACCATACTTATCATCAATTTCAAGTTTTAAGAAAAAATCACCATATTTACACATATTACGAATCCATGGCCAGAGATTAAATTCAATATTTAAAATATCATAAAATAAATTATGTAATATCTGTTTTATGTTTTCATTGTCTGTATTTATTTCTAGTACATCACCATATTCTGATTTCATCGTTGATTCATCTGCATAAATGTCAAGTGCAGATGATATAATTGCATCCGAATCCATTGATTCATAATCTTTAAAAAGATTTAGTCTCATAGACTTTGTCATTAGTGCATCAGAATATCCACTTAGTCCAGCACCTGTAAATATTTTCTGATATCTATCAATTAGATTACTTTTTTGAACTGCCTGTGTTCTACTAGTATCTGCAACCCGTAGTTTCTTACCACCTACGTTTCTTACAATTACATTTGTAGAAAATAATCTTTGTAATCTTGATCTTAAACTTGTATCGGCCATTTTACCCTCTTATTATTTTATTAACCATTCTAGTGATTCTTTTTTCTTACCTATATCCCAAGTCCAATCACCATTTTGATTGTCTTTTGGTATATAGACACCTTGATTTGAAGTTATACTACCCATTGCTTTTCTTTGTAGTTCAATACCTTCAGCTCTTAAACGTAAAGCAGTTTCTCGTATCCATAAACCTATAGCATATGCCATAACAAGATCATCATTATATCCCCTCATAGCCTCTGCTCTATTGCCATTATATATAAATACAAAAAGTTCATCAATTAGTCTGTTTGAATGTACAATTACAGATTTTTCTCTAAAAAATTCTTCTAATTTAGCGACAATTAAAGGTCTTGTCTTTTGTGTTACTGTAAATCCTGGTACTAATTGTTTTTCTGTTCTATTAATTTTATTATTAATATGTTTTTGAGTATCTACTACTTGTAAATCCTTACTCATATAAAATAAATTTTCATAGTTTCTATCAATTATTTGTTGTATAGCAGCCCAACCTATGTTATTATTCTCAACTACTAACAACGCATTGTTATATTCTATTGAAATATTTACTAATAAATTACCATAATCTCTAGTAGATAATCTACCTTTATACTCTGCTACCTGTTCTAAATTTTCTACTTCTATAATATGAAAAGCCGAATAGTCTGTAGAGTCTCCGCGACTAACATCAGCACACACTATATAATCTTTTGTATAATTTGGCGGTTCCCATATCCAAATATTACTATCTATACCTCTTTTTTCAATTGGTTCTTTTACATGTGTATTTTTATACTCTTCTAATATAATACCATCAACTACAGATTGACCAGAGGTGATAAAATCACAATCACATTCTTGTGCTGCTAACGAAGGCCCCAATAATTTATCTTGATCATCTCTCCAATCTTGTTTTCTATCAGGATGTACATCCCAATATAATTTGATAAAATTAAAATCATTTAAACCATCTTCAGCGTCCATCCAAGTTTTGTGAAACCAATTACCAACACCATTTGGTGTGGATAGGGCTACACATTGACCACCAGTTGATAATGTCTGTGAAGCAGCTGCCCATATCGTATCAATCTTGTCTATAAATGCGGCCTCATCGAGTATCAGTAGAGATAGAGCTTCAGAACGACCACTATCTTCTCCACTTGATACTGCTTTAATTTGTGAACCGTTTTTATATCTCAAACTCAACTTGTTATCTTCAACACATTTTTGTTTTAACCAACTAGGAAGATTAGCGTGCATAACACGAACTTTTGTTACAAGATTTTTAGCCGTTTCTTGTTTTGTAGCAATAACAAGAATATTTTTATCTTGATGAAATGTCATCATCCACAATGCATATCCTGCAGTAATGGTAGATATACCCAATTGTCTTGCTTTAAGAATAACATTAAAACGATGTTGCATAAAATCTTCTATTGTTTTTTCTTGAAAGTCATATAAATGAAATGGTATCTTACCTTTCATTGGATGTTGTATATAGCAATATTTTTTCAAGAAGTAAACAGGATCAGAAGCACTTTTTATGTACTCTTGTTTTATTACATCTTTTAATTGTCCGTTTTGGTTTCGATTCATATTAGTATACTACGTGTACTTTACAACTTCCACTAATTTCCTTTACACCTATTGGATAGATTTCGTCTGCAGTCACATCACCAGCTGGTATATCACCACCATCTGTCGCTGTTAGTACACCTTGACCAGCCGTCTTGACCATAAATCCACTTGGATTAGATAAAGAACCAGTAAGATATGTAATACCCCCATCTGATGCTATGGTTACCGTGTGTACTCTACTATATGTCGCATCATCACTAAAAATTGGTGCACTTCGACTCGATACATCAGTCCTTTTATTTTCACCATGTGTTATTGTTGCCATTTAATTTCTCCTTTTAAAATTTTTTATTTCCCCAACTTCTTGTAAACATACCAGTACTTTTTATTAATTCATAAAAAGAAAACTCATCTTGTAAGTCCAAGATATTAACATTTTTAAAAATTTGTGAACTTAATAAGTTAGTAATAAAATTATCAAAAGATAATTCAGTTTCTCTTATATCCAAGTCACTTTTTTCAGAATATTCTAGTGCTATTGTTTTTAAATCACTAACTAAATGAACAAAGTTTTTTAAATCTTTTCCACTAACTGCATATATTTCTTTATCTGTAATCATTGCTATATCCCTATGTATAAATATACTACTTTAAAGAATCTTCCATTTTTTGTAAAAATTCTAATGCTTCATCCGCTTGTTTTATAATAGAATTTTCATCTATATCCCATTTTTCTTTATCAACTGAATGGCCATCTGGATTTATCTGTTGTAAAAACTCAGGTGTTTTTTGGTTTTTAAATTCTTTTATCAATATTTTTTGATCTTTTATCCAAGCTAATTTATTTGATAATATTTTATTTTTCATCCAATCATCATATGTACCTTCTATTCTCATCTTATGTTCTTTTTTTATCTGACAATCAAAACAATGGTCGTACATAAACCACATTTTATCATCTAATCTTTTTTTCATTACTTTATCACATTTTGGACAAAACCAAGGCATCCTAGCGTTTTTCATTACATTGGTTAACTTACTTATGTTATCACCTTCTACTACTTTCTTACCACTGTACCCAACCATTATTCTTTGTTCTGGTGTACCACCATCTAAAATAGATTGTAATGCTTTATTTTGTCTTTCTATGTCTTTACTATATCCCATTGTAACTCCTATACGAATTTTAACATTCCTAATATTTGATTTGCTGGTGCAAAAGCACCTGTGTATTTATAAAGTTTTCCTTTAAATACAAAAGTAATACCCTCACTTGGTACAACAGACTTTAAACCACCGATGGCATTTAGTCTATCCAATTGAGTCTTTAAAGTGGTTAAAACTTTAGTATCCTTAGATGTTCTTACCTTACTGATAGCAGATTTTAAATCCTTACGAATTTGTTGGGCTGCTTTAGATGGATTAGCTGCTATAAAGTCACTAAGATTAGAAAGTATCTCAGCACCCAACTCAAAGAAAAGAACTTCCCAATCTCTGATGTGTTGTTTTTGTAATCTAGCATGATCCATTTTATCTGTAGTCAATACCCAACTTAAAAACTTTGGATATTCCTTTAAATCTTTTTTAATCTGTGGTATCTTGTATGACTTATCAAAGAAAGCCCATCTTTTAGTTAAGTTCATTAAGACTTTATTTGAAATACTTTTATAATCACTCTGTTTAGCTCCATTATAAATATACTCCATCCAATAAGCTTGATGATAATCTGCTAAAGTATTATTTCCTTTTAAATCATATTCACTTTGTAACTTATTCAACTTACCTAAAAAGTAACTTTGTCTTTTACTAAAATCCTTTACCTTTGGTAGATTAGTAACAAATGGTTTTTCAATATTAAAAGCTTTTTGTACATCTTGATTTATCTGTTTTATCATACCAGCCAATACTCTTGCACTTCCTCTATCTTCTCCTATTGGAATACCAGATTCATCATACTCTATAGTTCCGTGGAATTGTAATAGTGATTTACCATAAGGTATTACATTTGCTGTCTTTGGGTATATAACTTCTAAAGACATAAACTTTTTACCTTCATCAAATATTTTATCCTTTTGAGCTTTACTCAATTTACCTACAGCATTTTGTAAATCTCTCATGGCATATACAAATGCGTTTTCTATATCACCTCTACCGGCAAACATACTTTTAATACCATCAATACTTAAAGCGTTAGCACCATAGTTTTTAATATGTCCTTTATTACGAGCTGCTAAAAGTTTTCCACTCTTCCAACTAACCATTATATTTTGTCCATCTGTTTTTTCTGTGACTGCTCCTTCACTATCAAGATTACCTTGTAATGTATTAATAATTAGTGTCTTAAAGTCTGAAAATGTAAGATTTTTATTATCAAATGGATGATTAAGATGTCCGTATGCACCACCTTCTATTAACAACTTAACTTCATTATCTAAATTAATTTTTTCTTTTATTTTTAATTTTTTCTTTTTAGTATTTCCGACATTATCATCACCGATACCTGGTAATACTGCAGTTTCAACTTCTACACCAGTATAACTTTTATTATCTGAAGTTATACCCATCCATTTTACTATTTCATAACCTAAGTTTTTTAATACTGTTCCATCTATATAATTTTTATATGATTGTATTGGATTACTAACACCAAATCTACTTCCATAGTCACCTGATTGTTTCTTACCATATGCCACTGCAGGAACAACATTATAGTTCAATGTATAATCATAATCAGGACTAATAGCATGTTTACCTAAAATAAATTGTAGTACTTTCCAACCAGCACCTTTATACATATTATCAATCCACTTCTTAGACATTTTTTTGTAATCACCAAATCCTTTATAAAATGTTGGTGGGCCATCATCAGTTGGAGATAATATTGTAGTACTACTTTCTATTAAAAACTCTTTTATTAAACTATCAGTTAATGTGAATTCTTCAAATAATTTTTTAAAACTATTAGTCATCATAGTATACACACTTTTATCATAATATCCAAATACTTTTTTAAATGATTTTACCCTTTCACTATCATCAAGTTTTGGGTCACCTAAAAGTTTTCTCATTTGAGTACCACTAACCGAACCAAATTGTGGAGCAATCATCAGATATCCGTGCTCGTCATAACCTTCCATATCAGCAGGATTAACATTTCTTTTAAAATAACTACCACCTAATCTACCAGCATCTTTTTTACCAACTACATAAATAACTGCAGTAGTATCCTTATTAAATTTCTTTAATAGATTCTTTGCTATATAAGGAGATTTTTCCATAATGATACGATTTTTAGGAATACCCATCTTAATCATATGAGAAACTTTTTCTTTAAAGTTCATTGGATGTCTTGGTGGTTGTTTAATATTTGATGTGGTTATGTAAGCCTCATCTACTTGTGTCTTTAACCAATTGTATGTGGCAAGATGTCCTGAATGAAATGGTTGGAATCTTCCACCAAATACACCGATGGTTTTTTTGATTTCTTTTTGTTCTTTTAATTTTTTACCAGTATCGGTTTTTGTAAAAGGCCCTCTTCTCAATGTTGAAAACTTTACAGGTGTCTCCATACCAAATAAGTTTTTAGGTGCTATGATTTTTAACTTAACCATCTTTGAACTATTATCAATACCCATTGTCTCAAATTCTATTTCTTTATATCTTTTACCTTTCATTTTAAGGTTATGACCTGTAATAAACTTTCCTACTTTACCACCACTTACGGCTTGTGCTTCATCTACTTTATCATAACCACTACCATAAGGAACTGAAGTATTACCTCTCTTCTTCATCTTCTTTACACCTTTACGACTTGGTGATGGTAACATACCAGCAGGTGCTCCAAACTCTTCAAAGACACTACCTACTTTACCACCACCAGCAATCAGTTGATATTTTCCTTTTGAATCTTGTTTTCTAACCTTTTTTAATTGTCTACGAACATCGCTTTTTGAACCTCTGTATTGAATTATGTTCTTACCCTTTATAACTTTATAATATCCATAATGTGTAGATGGTTTTATAACCTCATTCTTCTTTTTAGTTTTCTTTTTCATCTTATTGATGTAAGCTCTATAGACAGCAGCTTGTGAAGCCTTACCCATCTCTTTAGCTCTCTGTTCCATAGCAACTGCTGCTTGTATTTTATGAGCATGAGATTTACCACTTCCATTTATTTTACTAACAGAAGTTTTAGCATCCTTTACTGTAGCAAACTTCAATCCTTTGATTGTACCCTTTGGATTTTCATCTGTATATAAATCTGAATGAGATTTAGAACCACGATGTTGTCCTTTCTTACGAGGTACTCTTGGTGCTTCATCAACTTTTTTCATAATTCTAAATTTGAGAGCAGTTCTACCATTGATAAGCAAATCACCTTTTTCATTATAATCAATAGACTTAACAACCACCTTTTTATTTTTAAATCTACCCATAAGAATTGTATCACCAATTTCTACAGGAACATTTATAGATTCCTTCATTATCTTTTGTTTCTTAATCCAATTCTTACCACGATAGTTTTTAACAGGTTTATTAATAAACTTACCAATTCCCTTTTTAACCAACATATTAAATTTCTTTTGGGCTTGTTTTTCACTTAGATGATTTGAGTTATCAACCATCATAAAGTTTTCGTTACCGAATAATCCTTGAAAGTATATCTTGTTCTTTTGTACAGCTTGCCAAGATTGTTCTACGATTTCAGGATTTAGTTTTCTTGGTCTTTCCATATTTCTTTTTTGTGCAACTTCTAAATCAGTATAAACAAATACCATAAAACAATCATAACCAATTTCTTCCAATTCTTTCTTATCCGCTTTTATTTCTTGAAATCTAGAACCCGTTCCATCGATTACCATTCCTAATCTACCATTAGCGTACATTTTTTTACGATCAGTAGTAAGTTCTTGAGCTCTTTTTCTTAATCCACTATAGTCATCATAGTTTGGGTCGGTAAGTTGTCTAAAAAGCTCTTCTGGCATATCATCTAAGTCTGTACCGAATCCGTATTTGTTTAACATTCTTTCTAATTCAGAATCCGTATTTACCATTTTTAAACCATAGGCAGAAACACTTCTTTCCTTGGGTATTCCATATAAACCACTTGCTACAAAAGACTTACCACTACCTGGCCCACCAGCTAGAAATACTGCCTTTAAAATACCAGGATCATTTATTCCTTCTTCCAATACATCTTCTTGTAAAAATGGTTCTGTTAAAAATTTAGTAAGTTTGTTCATTTACACTTCCATAGTTCTACGATACCAACCAAACAAGAACCTTTCTTGTTCTGGTTTTCTGTTTACCAAGTCATAGTAATGTTTAAGTCTATAGCAACGAACTCTTTCCAAAGATGGACTTGTATCGTTGATAGCACCTAAAGTCATTGGGCCTAAACCACCATCTACTGTTAAATCTTTTCCTTTTGCATTACAAG
>Ga0209634_1002454_pt1 | contig 12985 bp, 11 predicted proteins | sample LinPmetageLP40_FD_184043 | JGI IMG/M metagenome (GOLD analysis project Ga0209634, IMG submission 184043) | Marine viral communities from the Pacific Ocean - LP-40 (SPAdes) (version 2) | ecosystem: Environmental > Aquatic > Marine > Oceanic | place: Pacific Ocean | collected 2010-08-26 | reverse complement strand
ACTGCGGCCGTCCTTGGGGTCGCTTCGGCTACTGTTTTTGGCCTTTCATCTGCGCTGATGGCTGACCCGGTTGCAGAGGCTAAAGAGCTTGTGACGGCCTATTATGAAGCCTCACAGACAGAAAATTGGAACGCGATTTATCTACAGTTTGATGAGACCGCAGAAATATCGGTGACGACCGACTATGGGTATGGCGGCCCGGCCACGACCATGGAATTCCTTGCAAGCGAATGGGATAGCCTACCGGAACCTACCTACTCTGAGGCAGATGCCGCACTGTTGGCAGATTATTCCGAACTCAGCCGATCAATGGAGATCGTGGAAGCCACCGAAGTTGAAGGGGGCGTCATGGTCCGGGCGGTCCAAACCGTCAACTTCAAGACATCGACCTATGAAGGCACAGTCGCGGAAACGGATGCATTTCTGGTCAAGCGTAGCTTTGGACAGCCACTTATCCAAGACCTCACATCAACGCACGTCTACCAATAGATCGTCAGTGGCAAACCACCAGTGCCCTGAAGAAAGAGCAAATCCATGAAGCGTGATTTTCACAAACTTGTCGTGTCCGATACCCGTGAGGAGATCCGAGGCATGGCCAAATCGGTCATGTTCGAGGTGCCAGAGACGCTGGCGGAAACATTCAAATGGCGGGCCGGACAACACCTGACGCTTCGCTTCACCATTGGCGGCGAAGAGGTGCGGCGATCCTATTCGATCTCTTCGTCGCCGGTGTCAGGCGACCCGCTTCGGATCACGGTGAAACGGGTAAAAGGCGGGGTGGCGTCTAACCACATCAACGACACGGTCAAGGCAGGAGATGTGATTGATGTGATGCCACCATTTGGCGGGTTTTTCCTCGATCCCGGTGCAACAAAACGGCGCACGCATTATTTCTTTGGGGCGGGCAGCGGGATCACGCCGCTGCACGCAATGCTGCATTCCGTCATGGTCGCCGAGCCACACTCGGTGGCGCATCTTGCTTATGGCAATGCGAACGCCGACAGCATCCTGTTGAACGACAGTTTCGAGACGCTGCTGCAACATCATCCCGACCGACTGAGCGTTCACCATGTCCTGTCTGCCCCGTCGATGTGGTCAGGCTTTTCCTACTGGCGCAAAGGGATAGTCGACAAAGCCGCCATTGCTGCGCTGATCAAAGAAAACCCACCCTATGCACAGGACGCGCAATACTACATCTGCGGTCCCGGTGGTATGAACAAGGCCGTGAAAGCCGCATTGATGTCGATAGACGTCCCCGCAAGTCGTATCCACATGGAAAGCTATGGCGGGGCGTTTGATCTCGATGACAGCATTAAGGGAATAGCGGCGACAGCAACCATAAAAATGGGCGGCACGGATCACGCCGTGCCCATCGCAGAGGGGCAAACAGTGCTCGATGCCGTGCGCGCCAGCGGCCTAAAGCCGCCGTTTTCCTGCCAATCCGGCGTATGCGGTGCTTGCCGCGCACAGTTGACAAGTGGCGAGGTCCATATGCGGGCTCGAATGGCGCTCGAAGATGACGACATTAAAAAAGGCGCTGTCCTCACATGCCAATCTGTCGCGGCATCCGCCAAAATCACTATCGACTACGATGCCTAAACAGTCACCGGTCGAAGCGGGGGAGTTTTTTTTGAAGGCAATAGCCGTTTCAAAGGCCAGCTAAAGAGCAAACCACTCTATAGCATATGTGATGATAGCATCCTCCCTGCAGCTCCGGTCACTGGTCGAAGTGGGTGTTTCCGGTCAATCGCTCTATTTCGCACCGACGGCTGCTTGGTGGATGAGGCCAGTGTTAGATGCAGACGCAAAGTGTTCGTTGCAGTTGTGAAAACATCTTGGATGAAGGGCGGATAGTGTTGAAAAACTCTCCTACAGCGGGCTGGAGCCAAATTCTGCAGAAAAAATTCCAAACTATGGGAATTTCGGCGGCACCTCGGGGCCCAAGTAGCTTGTCGGAGAACAGCTACCCGCTTTTTAGAGGTTTGCAGTTGCAACAAATAGTTTTTCAGCACAATCGGCGGATACCGGACCTTCTCTGCGCGTGCGAACTCATCTTCGCCAAATCGAGGAAGCGGACGCCCCGCCAAGATCACGCCGCAGAAGAGGACATTCGCTGCAACCACTGACCCACCAAGAAATTCTCACAGCAGCGGGCATTCAGTCGATCATACTGGATTCGAACCAGAATAATCGACAAGAAAGGCGGCTGGGTTCTTACGATCATCATAGGCCTGCAAAAGCCGCGAGGCGAAGGGTGAAACACAAATGGACTTCAAGGATGCAAAGCGTCCTCAATATTCCTGAGAAGAGATCTGTTGTATCCAGGCATAATATTCGCCAGATCGATAGTTCTGTAGGAAAGCCGAAGATCTCCGAATGGGCGCGGCTCAACAGGCAAAGCCGCCTTGACGTCATGCGCAATTACAACTTTCATCCGACTATCGCCTTGCAATATAGCGTGATAAGCACGGGTGTGACCTTCAATTATGACTGGCCCTTGGCGTGTCATTTCCACGACGGGTGGGGTAATGATGCTCTTCGAACCATTGGGCAACGAGTATCTGCAAGGGTGGAATAATTGAATCCCACTACTATTTAGCTCTTCAGTCAGCTTGGAGACTTGTAGAAGCTTAAACTCTTTTACCTTTGTTTGGCTAATTCGAAGATCTGAATCTATCTTCAGATCGTCTATCTCGAAGCGGGCCTCTTCGTAATGCCGAACAGTGCGCAATGCACTGAAGAGCTCGCCTTCAGACATTTGCTCGATACCGAATTCCGCCTCTACACTCCCTGAGCCAGTAGCGCCAACCTTTTCGGATAAAGATGCGCCAATACTATTAATAACAGGGAGATCAGCTTCGCCAGTATAAATTCTGACTGTTTCATCATCGTATTCAAAATCAGACCCAACAGCCCCTCGCTCCGAGCTGATCGCTGCAATCGCGTGTTCTCCCGGGAAGTCAACCAACACACCAGTAAAACCGATTGTCCCTTCACTTACTGCGCAGCCCATCGCTGCAAGTAGCTTTCTCCTTTTGGCCTCGTCCGTAGCTACAGGTCCATTCTGGGGCGCAGCCAACATGCGCACTTGAACACCTCGTCGAATAGCCGCCGCCAGTGCCGGAAAGATGAACCAAAGCCAATAGGTTGAGGAGTCAGATATCCATATAGTGGTGCGAGCCTCCGTGAATGCATGCACATACGCATGAAGCCTCTCATCGTAACCCCGAAATTTTCTGCCGATTCGATGCTTTCCCACGATTTCGCGCTCGTTAGAAATGAAGTTTTCGACCGCCGAATAGCCGCTATCGTAAAGCTCTCTGCGCATTTCGGCTGTCATGAGAGAAAAGTCTGTTGCCCGAACAGCTCCTGCATCAATTTCCACCGGGAAAACACCTTTTTGAAGCGACTGCTGAATGCTGGTAGCTGATGTAACAAGAGTGTCCGCGACCCCCATTGCATAGTCCAAAGCACTCTCGAAACGGTTTGTGTGCGGCATAGGTGTCGACTTAAGCCTAAAAGCCAGTGTTTTTTCGGAAAACCGTCCTGCGCCGCCCGGACCTTCGGGGAAGACAAAAGTCGGTAAATTACTGATTGCGCCGCCATCTACGAGCACAGAGGAACCAGTTGTGACAGGCTGGAAGAATACCGGTATGGCACAGGATGACTGCACGGCTAAGGACACGGATTCATCTGGAGTCGTGCTCGGCCCCCAAAGCTTTGGTTTCCTCTGCGCGACATCCGTCGCGACGATATATAAAGGCATCACCAGGTCTTTGAACCGAATTGGATGGGCGGGCGGCTGCCTACCTTGGTCCTTCATCGCATCACGAAGGTTTTCTTCAACCCAACGGCCAATTTCTTCAGTGCTATTTTGGCCGCCCGCCTCAAGGGCCGCAAACAGATCCTTTCGTAAATATTTCAAAATCAGAGAATACTTTGGCAATGCTGCTTTGGAGTATGGGGCGAGGTCGCGATTTGGCTTGTCAACCAATTTCGAAAAATCTGTCGATAACATTCGTTCGCGCAAGAAACTCTCGGACGCTCCGGCCGCAATAAGTGCAGCAATGACCGACCCCGCAGAGCTGCCCGCGACCGCACTGAAACGAATTCCAGCGGCAACGGCGGCAGAGTATGCCCCCGCATATGCGGCCCCCTTAACGCCACCACCTTCAAAGGCCGCTATGCAATTGGAGAAAAAAAACGTTCTCATACATTCAATCCTCAAGAAATTTTCGCATGATTTCCTCCGCCTTATTTGATATTGATTTTGGCTGGAAGGAGCGAAGACCCTCCACCACTTGCCTCTGGGTTTCGCAGTCTTCAATAAGCTTTTGAATGAAATAGCGCGTGTGTCTATCAAATGAAAAATTTAGCTTTGCTGCATACGCAAGAAGCCTCGCCGCCTGGACGACTGGAAGCACAAGATGCTCAGAGTTGAAGCGAATAACTCGAGACCTAAGAGATTCAGCCATTCCACCATCAAGTATATACGACTGCTCCCCTCGCTGAGGCGGGAAATAGAGACCCGCGTTGATATTAAAATCCGCAGTTTTCAGCAAACTCTGAAAACTTGCCGGGAGCGACAACTTGCGAATTAAATATGTGTCTTCAAGGGGCCAAATATCGAAGGGGATCGCCTCGGATTCGCCAGCTATTCCCCCGAAAATAGTCGCTCGTGTCTCACAGGAAATCGACTTATGCAGATCAGCCACATCAATACCTGAGACAACCAAGTCTATATCCCGAGCCAAAATATCGCCAGACAAAGAATCCCGCAGCCACCCCCCAAAAATACAGAAAAGAAAATCACCATCTTCAAGCTTCGAAATTAGGCTTGACAGATCTTTGCTTTTTCCCAGCATTGATGAGAATGCCTGATTCGCCTTAGCCACTTCTTTAGTGCCTTTGCAGACCTCTACGGAGGTCAAGTTGCCCTGAACATTCAGAATTTCGAATTCATGAAAGGGCGACGCTCCTGGAGTCAGCTTTGGGCGGTCTTGCATTATTTTCCTAAATTCACAATTTGGGCTTGAGGAGCTTGAGGACAGATCAACACAAACTCGACGGCTATGCGAGCATGATAATCAATTGCTTACTCGCTTTTGCATGTAAGAAACCACCCTACTTGACACTATATCGTTGCTCATTTTCCTCATGGTCGTAGCCAAATGATAGCATCCTACTCGCTCGGCGACCTCCGCGTCGACTGCGTCGTTGCGAAAGGTTTGAACGGCTGGTTCAGTGATGCTGCGGCGTAGCTTGCGTCCCATCAAGGGGACGGTAGCTCAGGGCCATCTCCGGCCTCGCCAGCGTCGAAATGATCGCACGAGGTCAGGACCGGCGCTCCATCCCCAGGCGACACCGATAAAGGTGAATACGAGCACCCCAGCGATCGCTCCGAAAACACCACCAACGATTCCCGTGCCAGCACCGACAAAGAAGCCGACCATTCCTCCGCATAGGCTTCCTAAGAACCTACTTTTCATTCTGCCCTCACTAATTTTGGCCACGTTAGTCCCAATTTACGTTTCTGGGAAGCTGCATCCCAGCGTATGATGTGATACGGAAAGTCGGCAAAAGAGCGTCTGTTCCCTTTCCGGATGCCAGCTTACCAACTTCGCCAGCTCAGCCCCATAGTCGCGGCGATAGCTTCAGGACAACCGGCTTGAACACGACTACGATAGGCGCGGACCGATAGACCGTTTTCAAGCGCAACAACTTCCCATTCATCATCAGGATTGGGCGCTATCTCTCGCACTCCTTCGGTTGTAGCTCTTTCAGCAGACCAACCTCGCTTCAACCTTTGCCTGAACGTTTGAAAGGCGATCCCGTTCTCCTCAGCGATAGGCCATGCCGGCAAGCCGTTTTCCAATGTAGCCAAGGCATCGCGGCGCCTATTCTCGAAGGCAACTCGATCATATGGATATTGGGTGTGCTCGCAGGGCACCATCCACACTTTATCTCCATTGTCTCCGTCTACAGATTTCACCTTTAAGTGATCTTCCATGGGAAATGGCTTGAGACCATAGCGTTGACAAAGCCACCATGCCCCTTCCCGGTCTGTAGCTTTGCCAATGGTCTGACCTCCCAGAGGGGCAACATCGCTAATCATCTATTCGTCCCAGTTTGAAGTGTGGAAATCGGCTTGCCGAGGGCACCCAGGTTGAATCCATATATGCGGCGGATCGTAGGACGGGAACACGCATTGGACCGAATTTTCACTGAAACATCCAATCGGCACAGAGCGACCGAAACCGGCCCTCGATCAATGTATTGCATCGGATACCCGGCAGATGTCCAGAAAGCGGGCTGCTCTTGCAGCATTTACAGGTTGGGGTGGAAGGCAGCTTTGGGCCGCTACAGTCCAAACTCCATGGCACCAAGGAAATCTCCAAATCCATCTGCACGCTCCGCTTCATGGTAGGCTTCATTCAGCACAAAGAGCGCAGCTTGCATCAACTGGGTATCACGATGGTTGTCGTGCTTTTTGTCGCCATGAAACAGGTTGTTTCGAGCGGTTTTTATACTTTGGAAGAGGCTTGCCATATCGTGTGGTGCAACGGGGTTTGCTGACCAGTCTACGCCACCATCATCGGTTGTGACGAGGTGATCCGGAGGAGCTTCGAAGTATATTTTCGCTTCGTCAGACCCCGCCATTTTTTGGAAGAACTCTTGCGGTAGGCGCTGAGCGAAAGTGTGCCAAGCGGCATCTGGATAGTCCTCCCGGCGAAATCCGCCTTTCTTCATCGCGTATTCAAACCGGCTAAACACTGCCAGGAGGTCATATCCTGCTTCAGATAGTCTGGGCCGATAGTATTCTTCGAGCTTCATCCTGCACCTCATTGATCCGATGTAGGATTGTATAAGGCCAACCAAATGAAGCTGCTCCACTTATTTACTGCGGCAATGACTGCTTTCAAGGAATTGCAACGCAGCAATGTCTATGATGTTGGATGTCCGCTCTGGGCCGTCTCTTGCAAAGCATACGATGCTGCGACTGCAAATAGCTTCGCCCCCACGCGGTAGGTCTGGGCCCTAAGCGGACATTGCGCTTCCAAGCTCTGAAACGCTCAACTGCACCACGCAATGCAAAGGGCTGGAGAATGCGGCACCCCTTTACTCTATGGGCCCGCAAATGCCGAACCACCTTTATCAATGACCGCATGCGCCATGACGGTAAACTTTCAAGGGAAATTACATTTCAATCGCAGGGTCGGGGCTGAAGGAAGCCGATCGCGATTTGCACACAATTTTCGCTGGACTTGAGTGCTGTCAGCCTATTTGTCGCTCGGGTCGGCTCCGATGATCCCGCAGCTGATGGGTTTGTGTCATCGGCCCGCTCACCGCCGCAATATACTGTAATCTCTATATTTTACTGAGAAAATTAAAAACGGGTGCTTACCACCCGCATGGGATGGAGTAGCCCCATTCTAAACATTTTCCGTCAGATGTCACAACCTGCTGCAACATCCGAGCCCAAGATACCAGTTTTACAATTTTAACGTCGTAGAGAACTGCCCAAACAATAGAGAGAAAAAAGTGACGCTGTGATTGCGTTTACCACGCTCCTCTTTTCGAGAGCGCGGCAAACGCAAGCACCGCATCTTACGAGCAAAAAAGTCAACCCCGCCGGCGGAAACCTTCTTGCTGCTACCGAGGGGCCGGCCAACCACCCCAATACGAAAAAGAGATTACCGGGGACTTGACTGCCACGAACGGCGTCGAATTCAGGAGACATCCTCATGATAAAACTCCCACCCATCTACACGGTAGCGACCAGGGACCCCGCCTTGGAAACTACTGCCGCCTTCTTCCATGAACATGCGCCCGCCATACTGAATGCGGCGTTGCAGCGCGGAGGTCCCGCCGCGCAGCGCCGGTGTCTTCAGCTTTTGTCCGAGATTGCCGAGAGTTCGTCGCTTTCGAGGTCGCTTAAGCTGGAACTCGTCTGGCTGCATCAGCAGATCGCCTCCGAAAATGTCGGGGATCCGAACTGTGCCGACGCTGCGCGTTACGGGATGCTCGACCCAACGGATCCGCGGATAGAGGAAATCCGCCTCGAAACCGCCCAGCTCTTTGATCTCCTTGTCAAGATCTCCGAGCTACACCCAGGTTGCGACGTCATCTCGCAGACTGAGTTGGACTTCTCCGCAGCGTGAAACCTGTCGGCTCTTAGAGAGCCGACAGCTTGAAGGCGCGGCACTTTCGCCGCGACCGACTCTTCTGGAGGAAGAGATGCAAACATACTATCAAATGCCCCTCGATGAGCTGTGCGCTGTGGTGATCGAAAACATTTGGGCGTTTATCGACAGCTTTCCTGCCCACGAAGTTTCCGCCGACGCGCTTGAGCTCGGAACTCTGCGCCGGACACTGGAGGAATTGAGTGCCTACGGGGGACTGTCTCGTAAGGGCGACACGGATTTCGATATCCTCTCAGCTATCTTGCAGCGCGAGTTGGATCGCGAAACCTTGGGATGGTTCACTGTATTCGATGGCGTGGTCGATCCGGAGATTGGAGCGGTAGGAAATACGCGGGATGTTCGGGAACTGACAGAAAGGGGTTGGAGTATCGATCATTGCGTCCGGTCGCTTGGACACATCGCTTACATTCGCTCCATCTGTCGCGCGCGGCTCGACGCGGAGAAGCTCCTTATGAGAGGGTGAGCCGAGAGGCTCAGCACTTCTGATCTGGATGCCCCTGGTGGCCGGCTATCAAGTGTCGGCCACCAGACATTGGGTCATGCCTTCGAGCTAAGTTTGAAGGCTTTGCGCCGCTTCTTGCCATCTATCTTTGTGCCCGAAGGAAGCTCACCGACCCAACCATATTGCTGCAAAATCCCCAGAGCGCGATCAAGAGCCTTCGCGCGCCGGGTGTTGACAGGGCCGAACTGCAGTATCTTGTCAGTCGCGAAAGCCTCGCCAGGAATCAGGTTCCGGCGTAGCCAGTCGAGAAGTGACTGAGCATGTGCAACCTCAGTTTCGTTGTTGGCTGCGATGCACAGATACTTGTATTGCCTGAGGTAATATTTGACGAGGCCACAGGCCGCTTCCATGACCTCCCCAGAGACCTTAACCGCCTCCCGATCTTCGTATAGCGTCATAATTGCCGCGAGCCGACATGCATGTTCCGGGGCTTTCGACGCGAAACCAGAAATGTCCGCAGCCCAGCCACCGCGTTTCAGCGTTTCTTCAACCTTGTCGTGAAATTCTGAACACTTCACCAAGGCTTCCTCTGACAGAGGCAGCAACCGTTCCGTGCTGTCGCCCAATGTCGTTGTTAGGTGCATCTCGATTTCGTCATGGAAGAGTGCGGCGGCCGCTTCGTCCTCCGGGCTCGCCCGCCGGTATTTCCGGTTTCCCATATTGCTCTCAGGCCAGCATGGAAGCATCCGCGCAAGAAGGCCCTGACCGATAAGGAACTCGTCGCCGTATGTATCGCGGACCAACGTAGGCTGAAACATCAGATTGATTGTTGTGGCCGTTGGCGGCACATATCCATCACCGTCTTGACTGGCCCGCGGGCGGAAGAAATAATCGCCATCCCAAAATTTCGACATGATGCCACTCGTCTTGGCGCGCTGATCTTTTGACATTGAGTGGCCGCCAAAGAAGGATGCGGCTTCGTCGGTGAACCAGCCCAAGAACCCGGTTCCGGTCGCGATCGTTTTGAACGCACCCTCGATCGTCGGTTCGGTCACCAGGAAACTTGGGCAGACAGGCTCCGTGGGCCTTTCCTCTCCTTTCCCCACGCTGGCGCTCGTTGATTTGTAAGCCATCATTGCGACTTTGTGCTCCTCTCGGAGCCGCATAATCACCCGGTCGATGCCTGTTTTTGCGATCTTGTCGGCAGCGCTCTTCCGTTCACCCGAAAGCGCAATCGTGATAAAGGCAGCAGTTGCGTTCGAGGCCGATCCGAGCGTCTCCACCTTAGTGCGACTGGCAACCGCCAGCGAGGCTACTGATAGCACTGACTGCGCGGCAATCCCTGCCGGTCCCTGCGTCTTGCGCACGATCGCCTCCGCGGCACCACGGAGCTTCGGCGTTAGGCAGTCCATGGGAAATTCGACGGCTGGAGGCTCCGCAAAGGGAAGCGGCGTCGGCTCTTGCGGCTGAAAGGCTTTCTCGCCGGTTGGTTTCGAATAATTTCGCTTCGTCGGCGTCGCACGCCTTTTGCCACCGAATGGCACTTTGAACTTTCCGAACACGTCCTGATCTCCATTTCAATCTACTGTCATCAGGATATCGGTCGATCTATTTACCAGCGGAAACGGTTGGATGTGGTTTCTTGCGGCGGAACGAAGAATTTTTCGATACGAAGGGATCTGCAGTCGAAGGTTGGAACTTCCCCTACACGCCTGAAAAGCAACCCTATCGGTAATTTCTTTTGCGTAAGTTGAGCGGCCGCTAAAAAATTGTATGGTTACCGCAAACTGTGCTGGTCCGCGAAGCAAGTCTTTCCGCTGTCAGTGGCACCTGCGTGATAATCAAAGCTACGGGGAATCATCTCGTGAATCCAGCATGGTAGCCAGTCCACATGTGCAGACCCATTTCGCTGATCTACAATGCCAGGAACCGGTCGACCTACTACGAAATCCTCAAGCAGCGCGGCTTCCGACGAAATCTTCGAACTTGCCATCAATCGTGTTTGGCACCGGATCGAAAAGTTGTGACTTCCTCGAGCGTAGCAACATTGGCGGTCGCAGGCTCTTCGAGCTACTGTCCCGCCTCGCCGTTGCTACTGCGTGCAGCGTCGGAGCACCCGTCGTGGCCCCAGTGGCGACATCTACCTTGGCTTTAAGCAGACCCTGCGTGACGACGGCTTGACAGAGCTCATGCGCGGATACTCCTATACGCAGTCGTCCCCGCCACTTGTGCGCAGAACAATGATGCATTTTTTTCCAGCGACCGACCTTCTCGCAATGATCTGACCAAGCAGGCCTTCCAACGTTTAACTCCGCGCGCTGCGAGCTACTTGCCTGGGATACGTTCAGTGCCGTTAGGCTTCTGACGTGAAGTGCAGGTTTTGGTGCTGGCCGAAAGGCCGCGCATCCGGGCATGTATCCGCTTCTGGTATCTTTAGCGCCTTTCAACGGTTACGTCTTCGAAAGTTCATGCATTGCATCCCAGTGAACGCCGTTCCGACATCAGCCTACTCAGATTCCGAAGATGGGCCCGATCGTTTCTGCACCGATGAACGGACCTGCCACCACTCGCAAATGGCTGTCCGGAATTCCCAACTCCAGTCCAAAAACATCTTTCGGGCGGCTTGGATTGGGATCAACGATCGTTACGCGTGGCACAGACATCCGCCGGACAAAGGCTTCCCTGAATAGGTCGAGACTTTTTAAGTCGGTCTTGGGAAAGGAGTAACCTATCACGAGCACTTCGTCGCACTCTATGAGCGCATCGCGAGCTTGCTCCCAAAGCGTTTCAAACAAGCTGCCAAAAAACTTATAGCTCTTTTCCTTCACCGGCGGAATGATTAACGGCATTGACGGAAGCCCCCCCTTTCCGGCAGAGCCTTCAGGCATCCATGGAAACTGAGGCTGAAACTTGGCAATAACGTAGCCATCGGGAACCGACCGGCCTGGAATGTCTGTTAAGTTAGGCGGATAATAGCCGTAGGTCATTGGGGCAAAACCAGGTGTATATCGACCTGCATGTGTCGCATAGGGACGCGTGGCATGCTCATAGACAAATAGAGAATCTGCCGGAAGCGCATGCGTCAAAACCAATTCTTCACCCTCGTATATTGGATGGGATGTTAGCCAGTTAATCGATCCGTGCAATTTAATAAGCGTGTTGTGCGAAGCTCGGTCGTCTGGCTCAATCCAACCATCGCGAAACAGTCTATGCGGCTTAATCCCGTATCCGCTGTCGGGTGCCCAGTCAGTCGCCTCCATGAGCGCGCGATCCATAAGAGTATCCCAATTAAAAGTTAGAATGACATCTTCAGGTTGAAGGGCACGGGCGAGATCAAGGTGGCTTTGCGAAACTGGACCGTTCGCAATTTCGTTCAGCGTTGTAGCAAAAAGAAAAATTAGCTGATTGTAAGGCCTTGAAAGAACTATTCGATCTATCCCTTCTGGCTCACGTTCAACACTTGCCAGTTTGACGGCTATCTCGCTATGAATATCTTCAATGTCCACACCTGCTTCTAAATAGGCATCCGTATCCATGATGCCCTTCTGAGTCCGAAGATAGTCCATCAGCCCATCACGCAGCACCCAAGGGTTAGAGGCTGCCTTCAATCTAAAGAATGTTGGGAAGAAGTCATTGGCAATCGGCATTCTCTGTCCAGTCGGGGAGTCACCGTAGCTCTTCGATGCACCGGCCCCCAGAAGTATCACACGCATTCGCCGGCCTCATAATTTCAGTTTCTATTAAAAAGTCGCCCTTCCAATTTGTCTATTGAAGGTCGGTCGACTTCTACTTCTCAGACACTCTGCGTAGGTTTCTCTTTACAATCTTGTATGCTTCACTTGAGGCTTGGTTGCCCGCACTCCAACTTGACCTGACGCTAAGCTCTATTCCAGCCCACCACCAAACGCATACTACGAATATGAATACCGCGAAAATTCCGAAACCGTAGTGGGGAATTGAATAGCCGAAACGTGAAACCAAGCCAAAAAGTAGGATGACGATTGCAGCGCACCAGAAGCCAGCTGTTGCCAATGTCATCCAGCTATTCAGTTTTGAGACGCTAAACGACCGACCGCTCTTCTCTGCCGGGACAACGTAGGTCTTATAGATTGCACCTGTAAACTCTTCTTCCAGAAGGTCGATGTGCCTTTCCCAATTATCTTGCCAGTCTTTCGAGCCGCGCTCTAATGCCACCCAAAGAGTAGCTGAGATACACCCCAGCAATGAGAGGAGAGCGCCAATTGCAAGTAGGAACGGTTCTACCTGACGATCTGCCCCGTTAAGCATGCCGATAGCGACACCCGCACCTGCCAAAAAGGCCACCTGAAACCCCCAGAAG
>Ga0209634_1002453_pt1 | contig 12992 bp, 14 predicted proteins | sample LinPmetageLP40_FD_184043 | JGI IMG/M metagenome (GOLD analysis project Ga0209634, IMG submission 184043) | Marine viral communities from the Pacific Ocean - LP-40 (SPAdes) (version 2) | ecosystem: Environmental > Aquatic > Marine > Oceanic | place: Pacific Ocean | collected 2010-08-26 | reverse complement strand
TTTTACAATTTAAATTAGAACTAGTAACAGATAATGCTCCTAATGTTCGTCCATGAAATCCTTTATTCATTGCTATAATATTTGGTTTATTTGTATATTTTCTTGCTATTTTAATAGCATTATCTGTAGCTTCAGAACCACTATTAACATAAAATATATTATCTAATTTTTTATTATTCATAGTATCTATTATTTTCTGCGTTAATTCTATTTGAATAGGATGTGATTTAAATATTTGTTGTGGAATATGAACATACTCATCTAATTGATGTTTAACCTTTTTTATAACATCTGGATGGTTATGTCCTGTGCTTAATGCACCTATACTGATGTTAAATCTAAATATTTTTTATTATCATGAGAATATATGTAACTACCTTTTGCTAAAACTGGTAGTATATCTTTGTGAAGTTTAGAGATAGATTTTGGTAGATGATTTAATATATTCATTATTAATGTATAATAAAAAACTAGAATAAACTAATTAATACAAGTTCAATATACTGAAGCAAATGCCCTAAAGCAAACCCAGAAATTAGTTATATTAAATATGATAATATGAAATTTATCTATATTTGTTTAGATTGTTATAAAGGTGGTTGAACCGCACATATGGTAGATTTAATTGGTTACCGAACTCCTAGTTGTTTTAATAAAGATCTCGACGCCAATATCAAGTTACCATAAACTTCTAAATTTGCACTGTTCTTAGTAAATATGTTAATTTCGTTTTTCAGATTACCAAGCCACGATTGAGCGCCCGTGGCAGCATCATCATTTATGTTGATTTCGGTCTGTTCCTTTCCGTTACCTTTCAGCGTTTTGCTGGCGTCAACCATGCGATTAATGTCGTGTTCCGTAATATCTTCTGTTAACTTCATTTGGGTGGCGTCCAGGGCCGCGTCCTTAATCTTATTAAAATGTTCTTTTATATTTGTTAGCCATGTCTTTGCGTTTTCTTCGACATCCCCTTCGGAGATGGCAAGATTCTGTACCTTTTCTATTAACATTGGAATTTCCTTTATACTTTTTATCATGGTGTTTTCAGTTCTGGCGACTGCTATATAAATATTAAAATGTTCCTTGTCAATAGTGAAATTGCTATCATCATAGAGTGTGTGTAAGTTTTCTATCAATTCTACCATATTGCCCTCCAAGGTTGAGAACTTCGCCGTCCCGCCAGATAATCTCTTTTTTCTTTTTGAACGTATTTTCTTTAATCTATAACTTTTACGTCTTATTATTGATTTTTTACGCTTTGAATTTAATTTTTTATTTGATCTACTAAATAACTTTGTATATTTTTTAACCATATATATAAACAAAGAAATAAACAAAGAAATAAACAAAGAAATAAATTTTAACAAAAAAAAGCTTTTTAGGAACAATAGATTTGTTAAAACTTTTCTAAAGTTTAAAAGGTTTACTAAAAAACTAAAAAATATATTATAAAATTCCAAGAATTAGACGGTCCAGCAGCAACAACATAAAATCCTATAAACTATAACTTATTAAATATTCAAAATAAACTAATTAATACATCTAATGGTAATGAACCATGTTCTAAAATCTTTTTATGAAACTCTTTGGCGCGTCCTTTAAACGTTTGTTTCAAATCTAAAATGACACGTTCGCCAATCTTGTATGATAATGCTTGTGTTGGAATAGAAATGTATCTGAATAATTGATTGTGGATTTGTATATCGGACTCAAAACAGTATTTCCGATAATATTTAAATGTTTTATCATACGACCATCCATAATAGTGTATTCCAGTGTCAACCACTAATCTTAAAGCACGAATCATTTCTAACATTAATTTTCCATAATAACTTTCATATGTTTTATATTTACCTAAATTTTCACAATACAATGCCCATCCTTCTTGATAGGCATCATTTGTAGCAATTTTAATAAATAATGGTATATTTGGATTTTCATTTACATATGTTAATTGATAATGGTGTCCTGGATTTGCTTCATGTAATGTTAATGATTCAACTTCCATATGATTATTTTCTTTTATATTTCGTAAATTTATATAGAATTTACCTTTTCGTTTCATATCTAAATCTCCAGGCATATAATATGCTTCTGCTGAAAAATTTTCATTATAGTGTGGAACTGGAATAATTTCACATTTACTTTTAACGCTATCATAAAATTGAGTTTTCATTATAGTGCGATTAATAGATGATAACTGTTTTTTGTAGGTTTCAAGCAACTCATGTTTTGATCTAAAATTCATATCACGACGTTTATTCAAATATTTATTAAACTCAATCAACGTGCCCTTGAATTCTAGTTTGTCTTTTATAGTATGCATCATCTTATAAATACGGTTGACTTCTTGTATTCCATAATTATGTATTTTTTCGACTGTAATATCGCATAATGTGGTTGATGTTTTTACTAAAAATTTATACTCTTTAATACCATTTGGTAAACCACACATGCCAATAGTTGTTCTACATTTGTTTAAATATTCCTTTTTCAAAAATACAACAAGGCGTGTTATTGATGGAACGAAAATATCTTCACATTGTTTATTAAAATCAAAGTCAAGTTTCATTTTTATAGATTTATTTATATAAGTTTTTGTTGATAGTAATTCTTCTAATTGTTCTATTAATTTTACACAAATTATTTTTGGCATTGTATAGCGTTTTTTTAGTCCTTTTTTCATATTATCAATTATAGACTGAACTATGCTATCAAATATTTGTATTTTCTCGATAAAATTAACATAATCTTGTTTGACCTTGAAAATATAAACACCTTCTCCATTAGCCATTTCTAATATAGATGCCAAGACATTATCTTGATGATTTATTGGTGTTAAATCATAGTTATATTTGTATGATTCTAAAGCCTCGTCACACATGTACAATAGTGTCTTATCATATACATTTTTCTTCTTTTTTTTTGACATCAAGTCTAAATATTTTTTATAAAGTTCTTTTTGTTTTATTATATGGTGATTGTCTAATGGATTTTCTAATTTATTTTGTAAATGTTTGTATTTATCTAAATTCAAAAAATCATTTAATGATGGAAATAAGCACATTAGTTCATCAAAATAACTATCATACACCTTCATTATAATAGTATAATATTTAATTTATTTATATTTAAATATAATTTTAGTATTTACTGTAATAATGGAAAAAATAAAGTACAGTTACGATAAAATTACACAATTAATTAAAGACAATGCTCACAAAATTAAAAATTATAATCCAGATTATATTATAGCAATTGGTGGTGGTGGATTAATACCAGCCCGTTTGCTAAGAAACTTTATAAAAAAACCAATATATGTCGTATCATTATCGCTTTATGCCGATGATAAAATTAAAGATAATGTAGACATTGTACAATGGATAGATACTGATCTATCCGACAAAAAAATAATGATTATCGATGAAGTAGATGATACACGTAAAACATTAGATTTTTGTGTTAAACGATTTAAATTAATAAATAATGCTAAAGATATTGGGGTATTTGTTTTACAAAATAAAATTAAAGAAAAACTTGGACAATTGGATGACGATGTTAAGTATATCAGTTGTGAAAATGTGGATGATAATTGGATTGTTTATCCATGGGATTTGTAAACAATTGTATATTGTAATATAATCCATAGTATTAATATGAAAGATACTACTATATATTTATTAAAATGTTGTTTTAATAATAAAATAGTTATAGATACACACAATATAGTAATCAAGTATACATAGATGACATTTTTATAATGTGAAATTAATATATCTTTTTTATGTATTATATATCCACAAATTATACTTAATGGTAATAAAGATACAATAGCAGATAGTGCTGGATTTTCTATTATATTAGCACTGTAATAAATCCCAGTTAACAAAATTCCACCAAGTATAAAAATAATAATTAAATTCATATAATTAAGTATCAAAATAATTATATAATTAAATAAAAATATATAATATTAATATGCTAGGAGAAGTTGGTTGGGTATTTATTTATGTTTTTGCCTTTGGTATTAGTGATTTATTTATAAAACACTTTATCAAAAATGATTATATTAATTTAATATACTTTGTATGTATTGGAATAGTTGGTATTTTCATGTTATGTTGCGATAGTTCCGGATATTTCACTTTCAAGAAAAGAAATAATTTAACGATAACAAAACCTAATACAATACCAATAAATAAAAATAATAAATTATATTTGTAATAACAATGTGCTAAACATGGCCCTTGATAATTCATATAATATAATTATATATTAATCTTGTTTTATACTTTTCTTTTTTAACCAACTCATTAAAATGAGATCATCTTTTATTATGAAAAATAACAATATTCCATATATAAAGTAGTGTATATTAAATATATGGTTGTATATTCTGTAGATATACATAGATATATGTATTGACCAATTTATACAACAACATACTAAATATATATAGTATGCTGATATACGATTGTACTCTATTATCGTATTAATATAGATTTGTGACGATTCATTTTCTAAAAATCTGATTCCTAAATACATATTTACTAAAAATGTATAACTTGATAATATTGTATAAATAAATAGCAATTTTCCTACATTTTGTATGTCATTAAAATCAACATTTAATGTATATAATAGTAGAAAACTTGTTATTTTATGGTGAATTTCAGTTGTTTTTGGTAAATTTGGAACAACTAATAATGCCAATAAATCATTTGCTACATATAATGAAGCGTAATAATTTACAATAGTTTTTTCAAAGTGGTCATTTTTTAAAAATGTAATAAAATCTATGGTGCTATATACTGACATATATGCTAATAATATTGATTTTACTATATTTTTGACCATATAAATCTGTCGTTTGTATTGAAATTTTTGGAAATTACTATTAAATGTTAATCCTATATAAACAAATAAATAATAACAAAGAACACGTGTTAATATACATAATACATCAAAATATTCCCACATATAATAACATAATAATTATTTTATACTTAAATAATTAAATAATTAAATTATAATAAATATTATTCTTTTTCTCGTTTTCTTACATAATTTGGATGTCTTGGTTTTCCATGTGGTTTTGTTTCCCCTGAATAGGAAAATGTTATAGTAGTTCCAATTGGATGTGTTTTCAAATAGTTTCTCCGTACAGTATCATCCATTCCAGATACATCAAATTCAACAACTGATCCATCATCTTTATTCCATCTACATACAAATGCTCCTAACATATCTTTGTATTTTTTAGAACCTTTATTATGTCCTATAATAGTACATTCAGAATCAAATAATGGTTTTACTTTTAATAAATATCGCGAACGTTTAGATTCATATGGGCTATTAGGTGCTCTAAGCATAATACCTTCACCTTTCACTTTTTCACTTGTTAAATGGGAAACCATTTTATTCATTTGTGGTATAGATTTAACTAATATATGTGGTACTGCTACAAGTGGACATCCTTTTTTTTTACATTTGGTTTCAACTAATTTGTTTACAAATTCAATCCGTTTTTCAAATGGACCCTTTATATTTGGGGCATCAAATATATTGTATTTAACATTTAATTTTCTCCATTCTTCATCATCAGGTGGTCTAGAATCTTTTCCTCTACCACTTCTAAATATACCACATTTTTCAAAACTGTCGCGACCTAAATATAATTCACCATCTAAAGCAACCTTTTTTGGAAACCATTCACTAAACCATGATGGTGTAACAAATATATTTCCCGCTTTAGATCTAAAACATTCTCCATCCCAAATTGCCCTATATCCATCAAATTTTTCCGACATCCACCATCCAATTGGTGCTTGAAGAGTTCCTTTTGGTGGATTATTTATTTTTCCAGTTTTAGGATCTTGGAAGGTATGTGCCAACATAACACCATTTTTATCTACATCCCATACTACATTTTTACCATTTGCACAACTAACAATTTCTTGGCTTCCTTTTACTTTAAATTTACGTTTTCCTTTCAATGTTCGAACATTTTTGGCCATTTCATTTGCTTCTTCAACAAGTTGTGTAATTTGTTTTAAATCATCAATACATATTCCAGTTGTCATATCACACTTTACTCCAGTTGCACATTTTTTGACACATTTATGGGTAACTGGATGGCGCACTTTACATATTTTACATTTAGGAACACATTTATGGGTTACTGGATGTCGTTCTTTTCCAGTTGGACATGATGTATTATTTAAACTCATTGCTGGTTTCTTTGCTTCGATTGTTTTCTTTACAGAGAATTTCCGTGCTACTACTGGTTTCTCTGCTACTGGTTTCTTTGCTGATACTGGTTTCTTTGCTACTACTGGTTTCTTTGCTGATACTGGTTTCTCTGCTACTACTGGTTTCTTTGCTGATACTGGTTTCTTTGACGCTACTGGTAATGTGTCACATTCATTACCATTACATTCAAACCATTTTTGCGATTTTCCAAATGGTCTAATCTGCCAATATTTGCCATTTTCGCCTATTTTAACTGTATTTAATTTACAAAAAGATGCTGATATTTTAGGACTTTTTCGTTTTTCGTTTTTACTATACTTTTTAATATTTTCAATATAGTTTGGGTCACACTTTGATTCAGTCATTATACTATATAAATATATTAAAATATTAAATATTAAAATATTGATTAGCCTTAATGATTTATAGATATAAAATAAAATAATATAAAGTAATATTATATAATGTTATCGTATATTTATGAATTATATAATAGCTATTTATCAAATAATAAATTCTATTATTTATCATTGATTAAAGAAGATGATGGTAGTTATAGTATTCATGGTTTATGGCCACAATATTCATTAAATTCGTATCCATCTTATTGTAAACCGGTAAATTTTAGTATAGAAAAATTAAATCCTATAATGGATACATTAAATAAATATTGGTATTCGTCAAAAGGATTAAACGCAGATTTTTGGAAACATGAATATGAAAAACATGGATCATGCGTGTTTATACCAATGACCGAATTAAACTATTTTAAAAAAACAATTGAATTGTATGAATATTCATTAGTAAATAATATAATCAAACGATATTCCGAAAAAAATCCAGAATTAAAAAAAATATTGATACCATTTGATAAAAATTTTGAATATATAGGTGCGTAGAAAAGATTATTTATTTTTGTTTAGTAATACTATAAAATGAAGTTAGTATATTTTAATGGTCGTGGATTAGCTGAAACAAGCCGATTATTATTAGCATTAAATAATGTTGATTATGAAGATTTTAGATATCCATTAAAGGTTATTGATTGGGCTACTCACAATATGGAAAAGGTTGAATTTGAAAATGATAAAAAAGAAGGTAAATTAGTTCATTCATTAAATAAAGTACCATTTTTAGAAGTAGATGGTAAAGTTCTTTCACAATCAAAATCAATTGAACGATTTTTAGCACATAAATATAATATGATGGGTGATAGTCCATTAGAAGCAGCCCGAATTGATAGTGTTTGTGAATGTGTGCGAGATTTTAAAGATGCTTATCAAAAAGTTAGAAAATTGCCCGAACAAGAAAAAGATGCTGGTATGAATGAATGGTTTTCTGTTACATTAGTAGAAAAATTAACATTATTAGACAATATGTTAGGCCATGAAGATAGTAATTTTTCAGTTGGAACTAAAACAAGTTTAGCGGATATTGTTTTATTTTCATTTATTACACAATTTTTCGATAATAAGGAAGGATCATTATCGGCGACAGATAATCTTAAAGTAAAAAATATAGTAAGAAATGTCGGAGAATTAAATGAAATTAAGCATTGGATTAGTTCAAGACCAGAAACACCTTTCTAATAAAAAAATAAATAATTAATATAGGATTTTAAAACAATTGTCATTTAATCCAAAATGAAATCCACCTTCTTTCCAAGCATACACTCCATCCATATCACCTTGGTCTAACTCTATAGCATGATTTCCCCAATTCTTCACATCAAAGTGTAATTCACCATTTTCCCATTGGGTGCTTCCAGGACCATGGTACACTTGTCCATAGTCATCAACTAACGAATATGGGAGAGATCTATCAATTATAGCATCTTTAACACAGGTTTTATCAAAAACAAAAGTATTTTCGACTATAACACATAATAATGGTACTTTGGGGTCACACTTCCATTTTCTTCCACGATTAGATTCACAAACTCTTGAGAAATGGAATATGTCATCCGGTGGAAAAAGATATTGTAATTCTACGGAGGTTTTAGTTATTTTTGGACCCTTTCCTCCTTCAGCGAGAGGAAAAATTCTTTCTAATAAATTTGTAGGATGATTAAGTTGTTGGTATCCATCGGCAAAGCTTAAACTATTGATTTTTGATTTTGAATTAGAAAACATTTTACGTATTTCCTTTTCTTCCTTGCTATTGAATCCATCACTTAAACTTCGTGAAGTGTTTGGAATCTCAAACATGTATCCACTATCTTTTGGAGTTTTATCAGGTTCGTTTTTAAACCAAAATATAAATTTTGCTAAATGTTCTTTTTTTGATGAAAAAGTCACTAATTTATTTTTAAATTTATCATCTATCATTTTAGATAAATCTTTCTCTCGTGTGTTATCGTTATAGGAATTATTTCCATTATTACGATAGTTATTTTCATATGAATTTGTTGATTTAGATTTTACGGGGTTTGGTTCACATTTTTTTGTTTTTCTGGAACGAATTTCATTACTTTTACATTTTTTTATTTTACATTTTTTAGTTCCAGGCACTCGTCGCGTTCCTTTTTTACATCTTTTCAATTTAGGCATTTATAATATAATAATATTTTTTATTTTTTATTTTTTTTTATTACATCGTTTAGTTTTAGGATTTCTGGTAGAACCAGGAGGGCATGGTTTTTTCATTTTCGCTGATTTATGAACTAAAACTTTATCTTTATTACATCTACCAGTTTTAGGATTTCGTGTAGACCCTGGTGGACATGGTCGTACCTTTCTCTCTTCTCTTTTTTTTTGGTCTCTTACTATTTTTTCGTATTCTTTTGTATAATATACTAGTTTTTTATCCCAAAATTTAGAATCATTTTTCAATATTGTAATAAGTTTATTACATTCTCTTTTTGGACGAGATTTTTTAATACATTCCTTTAAATCCGCAAATTTAGATTTAGTTGGATAAGCCCATCCCCAGTGGTCAGGATGGAACATCATGCGTTCTTGTGCTCCATCATATAACTCAGCACTCATTTTTGCTAATTTATCCCAAACTTTATAAATGTGATTATAATATTCTGTTGCTAATTTTAAATCAGTATCAGTATTTTCCTTTTTAAGGCTTGCTTTAGCAGGTTGTCGTTTTTTTACTTTGCTTAATTTTAGTAAAGTTTTTTCCATTCTAGTTAAATCTTTTTTTAGCAGTGTAATAAGTTTATTACATTCTCTTTTTGGAGAACCTGCAGCGATACATTTTTTTAAATCATTATATTTAGATTGTGTACCATATCCCCATACAAGACCATCAGGATGGTGTGTATAATACTCAGGATCATTGCCTAATTCTGTACTTTTTTGTGATATTTGATTCCATAATTCATAAATTTTATCATGTAATTCTTTACCAGCTCTTAACTCCTTGGATAATTCCATTTTTGGACTTGGACTTGGACTTGGACTTGGACTTGGACTTGGACTAGGACTTCTACTAGGACTAGGACTAGGACTTTTACTTGCGAAGTAAGAAGCAGCGTTGAAGGGAATACCACTTGGACTTATAGGACTTGGACTTCTTCTAGGACTTGGACTCCTGCTATACTGTTCAGAAAATCTCCTTCCAGGACTAGAATTCACATCTAAAATAACCGCGCCATGGCCACTTACACCCCAGAATTGATTTTCTGGTAAATTATCACATTCATCAATTTTACATTTACTCCATCTAAGAGATTTTCCAGATTGTCGTGCTTGCCAATATGCACCATCATTTCCTTTTTTAACTGTATTTACTACACATTCATTTGCTGGTATAGGTGGACTTTTTCTTTTTTTAGACATATATTTTGGTTTTGAACTCGGTAAACAATTCATATAATATATAAATATAAAAAAAATAAATAATAAATAAATTAATAAATTAATATCTTTTACGACCCATATATCCAAGTATTCCATCTTTATAATCAATAATATTAGTATATCCATGTTTAAATAACGCATTTGCTAATATATGGCCTGCATCACATTGATTATCATAACAATATACAACAATTGGAACTTCTGTTAATTTAAGATTATTTTTTTTAATTAAAGATTGAATAGAACTATTAGATTTAATCATTTTTTTTATAGCATTATTAATTTGTGTTTTAGACATTTTACTTGCATCTTTATGATATAGATTGTATGAATTTGGAATATTAAGTTTATTATAATAATTACTATCTAACGCATTAATAATTAACCTATCATTATTTTGCATATGATGTAATAAATTCTTTTTAGTTATATTACATAATATATTTTGTGTGAATATATTTTTATTCCATTTAGACATTTTTTTATCTGAAACTAAAATATGAATATGGGAAATGTATGAAATTCCTTTAGATTTATAAGGTTGTGGACAATTTATATTAACATTACATTTACCATTTCCATCTAATTTCATTAATCCATTATTCATACTATTAACATAAGAATCAGGAAATTCTAAGTTTAAATTATTAAACATTTCTCTACTTCCCCAATAATATATTAGGCAATTACTATATCTTTTTCCCATATCAATTTCAATTGATTGACTTCCTTCTTTACTACCTAAAATAGGTAATGGATGAGGGAAATTAGTCCATGATTCATCATTTTCTGTAAATAAATTTAATCCTCGCATTTCAACATTGTTGCATGTATCACATAATTTATATGACATATTAATCTAAATTATTTTTTTTTTTTATTTATATATTTTATATATGAATAATTTAATTGTAAATAATGAAAATAAAGTAAATAAAGAAAATAATAAAAAGTTAACATTTAAAAATATTGTAACATTTAAAAATTTTATTAAATTAATTGCAGGATTATTCATATTACTTATGATTGCTATATGTATTGTTACATTTGTAACAGGTCTTAATCATAAATTTGTTCAGTTAAAAACAGATCATGAAGTTTACTTATTTTGGAGAAAAAATTTAGCAATTGCTTGGACATCTATAATATTTACAATATTTACAGTTATAATAGCAGTAGTGACAAACAAATTATTTTTATATTGTCCAGATTATAATGTTGAACCAAATCATCCATGGTTTAAACATTCATTACCATTACAAATTATGGATATACTGTTATCATTAATCTTTATTATTTTAGCTAAATTTTGGATAGGAATTATTATGACAAATTCTGTTGATAATTTAAATAATATAAAATACTTTAAATTTTTAAATATTGTATATAATGATGAACAACTTAAAAAATTAACAGTTAATAAACCATTTTTAGATATAAAAGCCAAAACAGGTAATATTACTACAGCGTTTATTACATTATTATTCCAAAGAAAATTAAAAAATAAATTAAATTATATGGTAACTTTGATTAATGATATTTAATTATTTCATTTTTTATAATATGTGTACATTTATACATTTCATCAATAGTGATATCTCCAATATTACCAATTCTAATTAATCTAGTATTATTTATAGGTGATGGATATAATATAATATTGTATTTACGTAGTGCCTGTGAAAAAACATCAAAATCAAAATTAGATATATATTCTGGAATATAATATGTTGATACTATTGGAGAATTAATAGTTTTTGGAATATATGGAATAAATCCAAATTCAGTTAATTCATTATAAATAATAGTATTTAATTTTTTATATTTATGATATCGTTCTTCAATACCACCATATTGAATTAGTTCATGTAAAGAAGTATTTAACGAATTTACAATTTGAACTGGTGGGGTAAAACGAAATTGATTTGATGATTCTAAATCTAAATATTGATTATATAAATCTAAACTTAATGTATTACTATTATTTTTACATTCTTTTAAAGTTTCTTTTTTGCATATTATAAAGGACAATCCTGGATGACTATGCAAACATTTATTCGAACTTCCAACTAAATAATCTATTTCTAATTTATTAATATCAATCGGTATTCCACCATATGAACTAACACAATCCACAATCACTTTTTTATTATATTTTTTTATAATAGGTATAATATCATCAATTGGATTTAATATTCCACTCGTTGTTTCATTATGAACTAATGCTATATGTGAAGAATCACAATTTTTAATATTATTTTCTATTATAGTTGGTGTTATTAGTTCAGTTTTATTTAAGGAAACATAATTATTTAAATTATTATTAATACTACTAATTTCTTTTAATCGTTCTCCATATAAACCATTAGAAAATACTGTAAGTTTAGCTTCATTCGGTAAAGATGAAATTACTGCTTCATTACCATATGTACCAGAACCTTGAAGTAAAATACTTGTGTAAATATCTTTATTAGTATTACTTATATCTAATAATTTTGTTCTAACTGATTTTATAATATTTATAAATATAGGTTCTCGTGCTGAATAATCTATATTTAATTTAGATTTAACACGTGATGAAGTCGTTAATGGACCAGGTATTAATAAAATATTTCGTAACATATTAATACTATAACTATAAATTATTATTAAGTAAAAAAAATAAATTAATTACTTAATAATAAAATTGATGTTATTAAAGTAATTATTATAATTATAAATATGTCATCAATTTGTTTTACAAAATGGCATGGAGAAGAGGGAATTGAAGAATTTATAAATAATCAAACTGGATGTAAACCTTTTAGTGGAGCTGGAATAAATCCTAGAATAAAAAAAAAAACGACTATATTAAAGTCGGTTGATGAAACATATTATTATAATGATGATATGAGTGACATAAATAATGTAAAATACAAATTATTTGGT
>Ga0209634_1002451_pt1 | contig 12995 bp, 16 predicted proteins | sample LinPmetageLP40_FD_184043 | JGI IMG/M metagenome (GOLD analysis project Ga0209634, IMG submission 184043) | Marine viral communities from the Pacific Ocean - LP-40 (SPAdes) (version 2) | ecosystem: Environmental > Aquatic > Marine > Oceanic | place: Pacific Ocean | collected 2010-08-26 | reverse complement strand
ATAGCTATAGTATGTTGAATAAGATGTTGTTTTAAAATAATTTTGAAAAAAATAGTAAATTCTGGAAACTTTTTTAAATTTTTAATTATTGATTTTTTATACTCTTAAAAATTATTCCCCCCCCCCCTCAAAATTATTCTTTTTTCGGAGGAATATTCTTTTTTTATTCCTTTTTTTCTTATAAAAAGAATAAAAAGAATATCTATTTATGGTTTATATTTCTTATACTTATTCTTTTTTTTAAAAAAGAATAAAAAAGAATAAAAAAGAATAAAAAAAGAATAAAAAAGGAATAAAAAAAGAATAAAAAAGAATAATTTTAGCTTAAAAAAAAATATATTATATATATGTATATATAAGAAAATGGCACTATTTAAGTGTGAATGCTGTAATTTTTCTTCTCCTTTGAGGGCAAATTTAAAACGCCACCTAAATACTAAGAAACATCTATTAAATGAAAAGATAATAAGGGAAGTAACTGAAAAAAAGAATAATTTCCCTCCAATTTCCCTCCAAAACCCTCCAAAAAAGAATAATATTCCTCCGATTTCCTCCGAAATCCCTCCGGAGGAACCAAAATTCCCTCCAAAATCCCTCCAAAACCCTCCGAATTTATCGGAAAAATTAAATAATTCCGAAAATTACTCGCTACAATCAAAAAAAAATCTGTTAACCAAAAATACCAAATTATATATTTGCGATAATTGTAATCGCGAATTTTCACGCAAAGATAACCTTAAACGACATATGGAAACTAGATGTAAAGTAGCTGAACAGAAAGTAGATTACAAGGAAATGTTCTTTTTAATGAAAGATGAATTAAAAAAAGAAAAAGAGGATTTTAAAAAGCAAATATCGATTCTATTAGAAAAGGTAGGTAATACAACAACAAATATAACTAATACACAAAATATTCAGTTAAACAGCTATGGAAGTGAAGATTTGAGTCATATAACCGATAGTTTAAAAAATGAATTAATTAAAATACCATTTGGAATGATACCAAAAATGATAGAGGAAGTACATTTTAGCTCAAAAAAACCCGAGAATAAAAATATAGTTTTAACAAACAAAAAAGATAATAAAATTATGGTATTTACAAACAATAAATGGGTTTATAGAAATAAGGATGAAACTATTAATGATTTAGTTGATGGTAAATACTATATTTTAGATACACATTATCAAAAAATGGAACAAGAAGAAAACTATAATTTTACAGAAAATAATAAAACAACTTATGATAAATTTAAAACGTACTTTGATGTGGGTGATAAAAAAATAGTTGAACAATTAAAGAAAGATTGTGAACTTATACTTTTAAATAATAGATAGATTGACTATTAACTCAATGAATAATATTCATATTCATATCATTTTCATTTTGATTTTCATTTTGATTTTGATTTTCATTTTGATTTTCATTTTGATTTATTTGGTTATAAATATTATCAATCATTTCTTCGTTCACATTGATATTAATATGATCTAGAATTGCGAAATTTATATACACATACAAGGTTCGTCTAAATCTAGAATAGCGTGTTTTTGTTGTTTGCCAGATATCATGAATATGATTATTTATGTTATCATGATTATTAACGTAATTATTGTATTTAGTTACTTCATCTCGAAGTTGTCTAAGTTTTCTAAAATAAATTTCTAGACAAATATCAAAATCATTTACATTATACAATTCGTCCGTAAAAGATCGTATGATGTTGAACATGAGACATGGCTCTACCTCATCATTAAGGTTTAGAAGTTCAAACAAATTATTATAATTGTTATTTAAAAAGTTTGTAACTGATTCATAAATTCGTTGTGAATTGTCGTCTTGGTTATTTTCAAGATGATTGAGGTTCATGTCTAAAACAAAATATAAATAATGTAAAAATATATAAAAAAAATCAATTTTGTTATTAAATTATAACTATAATATAAAATGACAACATTAGAATATCAAAATCAAGATGGAACGAGTAATAAATTTCGTTAGATTTAGTCAACAAATTGATTACATTTATTTGTTTTTTTATGTCGAGATAAATTTTTTTTTGCTACTTCTCGGCCGCAATTATTACATGATACTAATTTATCTTTTTTTTTATTTATTTTAGAATCTGAATCCTTATTAGATTCATTTAAATTATTTGATCCATTTAAATTATTTGATTCATGAAAAATACTTAGATCATTATTATTTTCACTTGTATTTTCACTTATTTTAGCTTGTTCAGTTACACTTAATTGTTCATGCTCATTAGACTGGATTTCGAATACATTACTTATAGCATCTAAATTACTTTCATCAATATTAGTTTTTTCAACGATATCCTTCATTCTATTATGTTTAGCATCAAACTGTAGTTGTTTTATATAGTTAACCATTTCACTATATGGCAAATTTACTAAATCGACATCATAATTTATAGTTCCATTTGAACTATTTAATGGATTTTCAATATCATTTGTTATAAGAAGAACTGAATCTTTAATAGTTGAGAGTTTACGCTTTAATTTATCTTCTTGCTTACTTATATTTTTTTTTAGAGTATCTATATTTTTATTTATTAAATTAAAATCATACATGTCATCATCTAAGCAACTTTGAAGTGAGTATAGTTCACTTATCTTTGTTTTAACATAATTTTCATTTTGCGTATTTTTGGTAAATACATAACTTGCTGCATCAAAAATTTCTATTGAAGCTATAAGTGATTCTGTTGTGGGTTCACTAACGTAAAAGCAATTTACTCCTAAGTATTGTCTAATCAAACTATCTACATTCGGAATTTGTAATTTTAATGATATAAACATCCAGGGAACATTGCTATTTTGATAAACTGGACTTTTCTTCGATTCCAATTGTTCTTTAATATCTCTATAAAATTTATCTGTTTCTTTTCCATTTTTGCCTAACTTGTTTGGATTTGTATCATAATTTTTAGCTTCAATACATAGAATCAATCTTTCGGGGTCATCTTTAGAATATACAGCAATATCACCTGCTTTATTACCCCATTTCTTGATAATATACCCAGCCTCTTCTAATATAATTTGTATTTGTTGTTCTCCCATATTACCCTTTATTTTGGAACATTTTATCTGTTGATTTAATTCATTATATTGATCACGTGCTAAATCAACAGATTGTTTTAACTGAACATTAGATTCTTCTGAAGATTTTAATTTTAATTTAAAATCTTCAATTGATTCTTTCAAGATACGTTTTTCGCTATTAAATGCATCTATCACTTGTTTATTAGATTCACTCATAGAATTTATCTGTTGTTGTTTTGCTTGAACAATTGGCTGTGTCATAATCCGATTTAAAGATTCATTCGCATTACTAGTTTGTTCTTCATCGCGCTCTTTTTTTAGCAAATTTAACTTATGATTTAAATTATCAATATGCTGTTGTAGCTTTAAAGATCTATTATCACTATTTTTATTATAGGTATCACTACAGATAATATTATATCCAATATTTAAGGCAGCAATTTTATCATTTTCTTCAGCAGTTTCATACCAAGATTTTACATCTAGACTAAGTTTTGAGGTATCAATAGATATCATATTAACATAATAATCAGTTAAGTTCTTAACTGATTATCAATTTTAAATTATACTGAATCTGTAAGATAAAGAAAGATGAAATACTTAATAAACAAATTCATTGATAATACTAAAGAAATCAAATTCTTTAGTAATAGGAATTAGACATTTACCAGTTTTTTTATTGTAAAAATATTCTGGCAAATTTTTCACTTTTGCCGTCGAAAATAATTCTAGAGTTTTCTGAAAATACTCAAATTCATTTAAATTATTAAAGTTACAGGAACCATGTTTTTCATATTCGTGTTTCCAAAAATCTTCGTCGGAACCTTTATCAGAGTACCAAAAATCCTTTAGATCATCAATTATAGGATTAATTTTTCTAATATCAAAATCAACTTTTTTACAAAATTGTGGATATTTATTTATATTTGTTTGTGGCCATAAACCATGTATTGACCAACCATGCTCTTCCTTAATTAACGACAAGTAATAGAAATTTGTCGCATTATTAACAGCAATATTTTTTAAAAATTTTGGTTGCTTAGTTATTAGTGAAGGTTTATCTTCTTTTGGTTTACAATCAGGATAAGGTCGTTTTTTTTTATTACTAGTGTAATATTCAATAAATGAAGAAAAATAATCTAATAAGTAACTCATTATTAAATTAAAAGAAATTAATTTTTACTTTTTAAAATCTTAAAAAACTGGGTACTTCCATCTCTAACATAGCCCCCCATTTGATTTAATGTGTTTAACAAGCTTTTTCTGCTTTTAAGTTGTTTCTGCTTACGTGTTAAAGTTTTTTTTTGACTTCTAAAGTTTCTACTCCCTCGAGAACGTACACTTTTCCGTTTACGATTTCTCATTGATCTTTTTGAACGCGCCATATATAATTAATTTAGAAATAAATTCTATTAGACAATATTAACTATTCATAGTTTTTTTATAAAAGTGATTTAAATCTACATTATTTCTTATCAATTTATGAAAATCAAATAATGAGCTATATTGTTCATTTGCTAAGATACCATTACTGGCCAATTCACTATCCGATTTAATAGAGCGAAAACATTTATCTATGATATGCGAGGAATTAATATCAAATGTTTCTTCCATATCATATTTAGTTACTTGTGTTTTACTCTGTGTAATAGATAAATCATTTATAGATTTATCTTGATTAGAAAACTTATTTATATTACCTTTTATATTAGGAGATACATTAGAGCTTTTTTTAAGCATTTTACTATAAGAGTTGCTTTCCATAATAGGTGTTGGATTTAAAAACAGTTGAAGGTATGAGTATTAGAATACATATTACAGTGGTGTAATATTTAAGTAGTTTAAATTATAATAATTTAAAATAAATTAAAAGAAATATTATACATCCTTGTAACTATTTTGATATAAATAGTAAATTAAGTTCATTAGTAAGGTATCTTCATCTTGCCTTAATTTCCATCCATTAGAAATAAATAATGTCATGATATTATCAAATATATCAAGCACACTATCTATAATAAGATGTTCTTCACTAAGTTCTTTATTTAACCATTTATTGATTTTATCACGTTTAGACATATTGACGATTGAAACTTTATTTGTTTCTAAAATTTAGCTTATTGATTATATAATTATATATTACAACTTCTTTTTAAGTGATTGATGATGATTTGATTTTTCTTTAGATAATGTTTTATTCTCTTCAAGTGATTTTTTACTGGATTTTGAGGTCACTCTTTTCTTTTTAATTTTTAAACATGTAGATATCTTTTTATTATTATTTCTATAATTAACTAAAGTATCGATAAAACGATTAGCTTGATCTACATCTAAAGATGATTTTGCGATACGGGATATTAATTCTAATGTCAAAGAAGGTTTTTCCTTACTTTCACCAAGATAAAAACTTTTATTATCTATTCTAAGTTTTTTTGTTTCTAAAGATAGATCTTTTATTTGATTGATAATTTTTGTTTCTAGATTTGAACGTTCTGATCTTAATTCAGATGATTTCTTATTTAATATACCAATCTTAGAAGAAACATCATTGTATGAACTTAGATTTTTAACTAATGGCTGTAAATCATTAGACATTATAAATATAAGTATTAAATTATTTCTACTCATTTTTTAATATTTTTTTAACTAAAATTATAAATATCAATAAGGCGAGTATAAATGTTAAAAGAAAAATGATAATAGTAATTAAGAAGTAAGGATAAATTCGTCTATATGTATAGTAAATTAATGGATCCATAATCTCTGTCTGAATTTTTTTCATATTATCTTCTTTTTTAATTTCTCCAATAGCTTTTTCTAAGAATTTTGAGGTTAGCTCTTTAACTAACATTAAATTTAGAATATATAATTTAAAACTAAATTTAACTTAATACTTATATTAAGTTAATTATTTAAATGTCTCAACCAACTGAAGAAGAAATTAATATATTACGCGAAGCAGGATATACTAAACAAGATATCGAAGAATATCTAGCTTACAAACAATTTGATTCTAAAACTGTAGAAAATAAATTATGTATTTGTAAAAATACCAAGGAAGATGAATGTAGTAATATTTATAATTTTAAACTTTTGCCGAATTTAGAATCTATCAGCTTTAAAAAAGAAAATAATTATACTAATCTTTTGTTAAATAATAAAAGAATTGAAATTACTACACCTAAGATATTCTTACCATTCGGTATAGATAAATATTATAATCATTGGAGTTTGAATATGGAATTACACAACAAAAAATGTGAAGGAAATGAGGAATTCTTGAAATATTTGGAAGATCTAGAAAATCTTATATGTAAAACATTAAATATCGACAAAAAAAAATTAAATTCACAAATAGGTAATAATAAGGGAGTTCCTAGTATTTACGCTAGGATTCAAAGTTATAATAATCGTCCTAGATGTAAATTACTAGGAACCCGAGAATATTCAAATGCTAAAGAACAACTAAATATCTATAGATTTCCAAAAGAAGTTTATATTAAAGCAAAATTGCGTATAGGCAATTTATGGATAGTAAATGAAATGATTTGTTATAAATTTAATGCTATTGAAGTTAAAATTGTTAATTAATGAATATTAGATGTAAAATATAATTGTGCGTTTTTATAAATCTAAAATTTTGAGATGAGTATAATAAATGAATAATCAAGAGTCAATTTCAATTGTAAACTATAAAGATATAGATTTTAATAATTTAAGTTTTTGTGAGCCAGATAAAACAAAAAATGGAAGTCATATAGCATATGCTAAATATAATGGAAATGATTTATTTATTCAAACTCCTAGATTAAATTGTTCACAAATCTTAAAAAATGATACTAGATGTTCCTTAGAACTAGAATTTGACAAATCTCATGGATTATTTTACGAATTTATTACTAGCATTGATGACTTTAGTATTATTAATATACAAAAAAACAGTAAATCATGGTTTGGAAAAGCGATACCTTTAGATATCATAGAAGAATTTTATAAAACACCAGTAAAGTTAGGCAGAAAAAATAAGCCACCGAGTATTAAAATTAAAGTTCCATTATCTAAAGGTATTCCTGTATGTACAATTTATAATTCTAAAAATAATGAAATTAATTTTTCTAATCTTAAACAAAATACAAAAACATTAGTTGTATTACAATTTTTGGGTTTAAAATTCTTAAAGCAACAAGTTTTATGCGAATGGCTACCAGTTCAAATAAAATCATATGATCTTAAGATTAAATCAAAAAGAAGTTTATATATGATTAGAGATAATTTACTAACTGATGATGAGTCTGAACCAAAAGACACCATTGTTGAATTAGTTAGAGATGAACCAAAACTAGAAACTATAACAGAATCAGAACCACATCCAGATCCACAACTAGATCCAGAACCTCAACCAGCAGTAGAATCTCAACCAGATCCACAACTAGATCCAGAACCTCAACCAGCAGTAGAATCTCAACCAGATCCACAACTAGATCCAGCATCAGATCCAGAACCAAACTCATCACAACCAGAACAAGCAGCAGCATCCCAAGATCCAGCAGCATCCCAAGATCCAGCAGCATCTCAAGAACCAAACGCATCAGATCCTCAACCAGAAGCTCAACCAGAACCAGAAGTAGAACCAAACGCATCAGATCCACAACCAGAAGTAGAAGCAGAAGTAGAACCAAACGCATCAGAACCACAACCAGAAGTAGAAGCAGAATTAGAACCAAACGCATCAGAGCCAGAACAAGCAGCAGCATCCCAAGAATCAAACTCATCAGAACTAACAGTAGAAGTAGAACCAGATCCAAACGCATCAGAACTAACAGTAGAAGTAGATCCAGATCCAAACGCATCAAAAGCAGAACCTCAACCAGAATCAAACGCATCAAAAGATAATGACATTTTAGATTCAAATATTGATATAAATTCTGAAAAACAACAGGTAAATAAAATTCAGGAACTTTATAATTTACAAGAAAATAGTAATGAAAATTTAAACCTTTCAGAAGTTGATATGTTAGGAATAGGCGATGATATAAATGTAGATATTACTCCATTAGAAGTTATGTCTCAAACAGAAATACAAGAATTAAAATCGCATATTAGTGAACAAAATTTAAAAATATCGGAACTTGAAGAAAAATTTAATAAATTTTTAGTTAATAATTAACCTTTCATATTTTTTTTTTTTTAATATTTTTTTGAAAAATATTTTATGTTATACTATTATATAAATGAATTTCGATATGGGCAGTAATACAAATAAGCTTATTTTATTAGTTGTTGCGGCTGTAGCACTACTTTTGGCACTAAACATTTATCAGAAACAAATTGGTAAGAATCTAGCAATTGTTTTATCTGTAGTAACAATTGTTGTTGTCGGATATGTTGCTTATCAATTAGTTACTGAACCAGTTTTATCAAATAATGTTCCAATGAACAATGTTCCTTTAAATAATCTTCAAGCTCCAGTAAATGTTTCTGATGAAGAATTAGAAAATGTACTTAATATGGAACTTGAAGAAGAAGTAAATAATGCCGCCGTAAATAATGCCGCCGTAAATAATGCCGCCGTAAATAATGCCGCCGTAAATAATGCCGCCGTAAATAATGCCGCAGCTTCTAATAATGTTCCGATTGAAGAAGTCTTGGAAGGATTTGATGGTCATGGTGATGAAGAATCAAATCCTCAAAAAAATGGAAACAACAAAAACCGTAATAATCCAGTAAATAACGGAACTTTTACATGTTCTGATTTATTACCAGGAGATACCAATTCAACTTGGGCTCAAGTTAATCCATCAGGTGTAGGAGCTTTATGCGATAAAAATCTATTAAATTCAGGACATCATCTCGGTGTCAATACTGTTGGAACTAGTATGAGAAATTCCAATAGAGGTATTAGATCAGAACCACCTAATCCACAAGTACGTGTAAGTCCATGGCTACAGACAACTATTGCTCCAGATCTTCTTAGACGCCCTCTTGAATAAATTATGAATATGTGATATTAACTTATTTAATTTAAATATTTTATAAATAAAAATTATTTAATTAACAAAAATAAATTTATTGTTTAATTAGCTTTCTTTTTCTTACTACGACGTCTTTTTGCCTTTTTCTTTCTAGCAGGTTTCTTTGAATTATTATTTCCAGAATTATTCATACCAGAATTATTAGAAGAATTCTTTTTAGATTTTTTAGATGCTTTACGTTTGGCTTTTTTACGTTTAACCGATTTTTTACGCGAAGTAGTATTCATATTATTCATAGATTCAACTCCGCTATTATTTTGTAATTCTTGACTATTAGTGTTTTGTTCAACGAAAGAATTAAGTGATTCAGCTGTTCTATTACCACTAAAAACTTTGCTTACCTTACCATTTTTGGCTAATAAAATAGTTGGATATCCTTGAACCGGAGCATCCATGTCGATTTTATTTTGATAATCATCTCTTACTTTTGCCAAATTTATATTATTACGATTGTTGTCAATAAGTTTTTTCCATTCAGGTGCCATACTATGACAGTGACCACACCAGTCAGCAAAAAACCAAACTAACCATACACCACGTTTGTGATTATTATTAAATTGATTTAAATTAGAATCATTCGTTACTTCCATACACATTTATAAAATAGTAAAATAAAAAAAAAATGATGCGTGAATAATAAAAACAAAATAGCATTAAAAATACAGTAATACAGCATTAAATTCAATAATTATTTTATTATTAGTAAATGAAAATATATAGATATTATATAAGAAAATGCTAAGTTTAGATAAAAGTTTATATATTTCTGTATTAGTGTGTTTATTTATAATTTTAAACGTATTTGTAGGAATGAAGTCCCTACTAAAAAATTATAATACTGTTATGTTATTTATTATAATTGTGGTGGTAATAACCTTAGGAACATTATCTACATTAAATGAAAAATAAAATATTTATATAATATAATGAATACTAAGGTAATTTTAATTTTATTTATATTACTTTTAAATGTTGCTATGATTATACTCATAAATAAAAAAGGCACCAAGGATCCACTTGATGGTTTTTTTTATTCATCAACTTGTAATATAGACTGTAGAAGCATCGCGCATGGAAACACCGAATTTTGTAATAGTAATAATACTTCGTGTAGAACAAAAACAATAAATAAGGATTTAGATGCTACTCCCGGTCAAGAGAGACCTTGTAAAAACTTATGCAAATTTAATCCTTTAAATAGAGCAGATATTCATGATATAAATGCTATTCCCAATCACCCATATAAAAAAGATGGACAACCAGACCCATCAGTAAATAATAATTGTAAATATACAGATGATACCAATTGTAAAAAAGATACAAAGTGTTATTCTGTGTTTGATGGCAGTAACAATTTTACAAAATGTCTTTCTAGAACAGGAAGAGAAGCTAATGGTAAATTTGAAGACGAAAAATTAAATGGCGCGTATACATCATGCTTTGAAAATTGTAAAACATTCTGGATGAATGACTATAAGTTTAATTCTAAAAGTGGTGACACTTTTTTTACAGGTTGTACTACATCAGATTGTGTAACAAGATGTACTGATTACTTATTAAATAAGTCTAATACTGATCTAACAAGTTATGGCCCATACCCAACAAATCGTATCGATACAACAGATTATGAGAAATTAAAAAACAACTTTATTGATCAATTAGCAACTAATCCTGCCTTACAAGCAGGTATTAAAAACAATCTTTACCAAGACGAAATTCAAGCAGATTCTGTTAATATGGATGATATAGGGAGTAAGAATGAGAGATTAGGAGAAATTATGTCAACATTAAAAAGATTAAACAATACTGGGAATAATTTTCTTCAACAAGTAGATCAACTTGGTGAATTCCAAAATAAATACTCTAGCAGAATTGATGAGATTCTTGAATCTAGAAGATCGGATCCAAATAACAATTTTGATACCAAAATTCAGAATTTATCATTAAAAATTAGTAATTTAAATGAAATTTATAATTCATTTAATGACCAATATAATATACCAAATCTTGATCAAGCTGTATTAGAGCCATATAAACAAATTTCAACCACAACTGGTAGTGGCGAAGTTATCTTAAATTTAACACCAGTAAGATACTTAGTTACCAAAGAAGGTTCAGAAAAATCTGAACAATTCTATCTAAAAAGAAAGGGAGCATATTTAATTAATGGTATAAATGAAAAAGATTATTTACATTATTCTAAATATATGGGTATCGAAGGTAACCGAGATATACGTGATATACCACCTGAAGGTATACCAGTAGGTAAAGACGAGTTTTACGACAAGCCCAGCTTTGAACTTAAGTACACTAATAATCAAGAGGAAGACTATAATCTACCACAAGCGTTTAGTGATTTCTTTCAATTAAACAATGAAGACCCACCAACAGAACATAATCAATTAGACGTTCTTACTGATGATAATAGAACCGGTTGGTCAAATCTACCAAAAAAAGATTTTTACTTTTATATATCCAGAATCAATAATATCCAAGAATATAATGCGATGTTCTTAAAAACACAAGGAGAATCATCGCTCATTTCGTCAAATTCAAATATAAAATTTCCTTTTTATATAATTGAATCAGCAAAAAGACCAGGATATTTACTTAAAGTTAAAGATTCATCTTCTGGATCAAATATGGAACTCTATGTCGATAAAGCTAATAATAGTCCCGAAGAAAAATTTACGGATGTTGGTACAACTTTCGCAGGCAATCTATGCTCAACGTCAACATAAACAAAATTATTTTTTTATTAATTTTTTTTAAAATATAATTATAATATAATGAACAATATATTATTTATAATTTTAGGTATAATTATTGTTATAGCTATTTTATTTGTAGTTAGAAATATACATTACTCTAAACAAAAAAGTATTGATAACAATTTTAAGAAAATCAGCAACAATTTTACAATTGAAAATTTTGATGGTTATAGTTATACTTATTTTGATGATTTAAGACTTCATGACTTATCAATTTATAAAGATATTGGTACTATTTCAGACCCATCCAGTATTATTAAATCATCAGCAAGAAAAATTCGTCCAGAATCCGCAAATACTCATATAGCAAACACCAAATTCTTACATATTTTTACGCTTGTAAAACTTGATGGCACAGAGAATACTAAATTTACAACCACTAAAGAACCTATAGCAACAAAAGCAGATTTAAATCAAATATTAATTGATTATCTAAATAAAAAAAATCCACCAAATAAACAAGGTTATATGCTTAGGTTAACAAGAACTGGTTCAGGTTCCGCAACACAATATACAGCTGAAAACTTGACATTCCCAACAGATGGTTCAGCTAATGCTAATATGATTGCTATGTTGACATCAATTGGTGATAATATTTTTATAAAAAAAGATTTAGGTAAATCACAAGAATGGGGGTTGTCTCTAAATTATAATGCTACAAGTGGTAAAACCGATTTTTATCATTTGCTTATAAACTGTAGATATATTATCAGGGATCAAGAACTAAGAAAATTAAGAGATAGAATCAAACTTATAAGTATAACACCTGGTATGTCCAACACACGTGTTAGAGTTGAAATATTAGGAAAAATTAATGTATCTGGTAGTACATCATTACACTCACAAGTGACATTCTGTAGTATTCTAAATGGATTAGATAAATCTAAAAGAATATATAAGCATCTTACAAATGAATTTATGACATTTTTGGCAGAATTATTGTATAGTAAACTATATGATGATAGTAATCTAAATTATACTAATTTAACATTTTTAGAAGATACAGAACAACGTATAGTTATAAGTTCAGGTGTATATATAGATTTTCAAGAATACTTAAATTTGGTTTTAGCATTAGTAAAATTACGTAAAATATTTAAAGCTAATGACTACAGAAGATTATAATGAA
>Ga0209634_1002446_pt1 | contig 13002 bp, 15 predicted proteins | sample LinPmetageLP40_FD_184043 | JGI IMG/M metagenome (GOLD analysis project Ga0209634, IMG submission 184043) | Marine viral communities from the Pacific Ocean - LP-40 (SPAdes) (version 2) | ecosystem: Environmental > Aquatic > Marine > Oceanic | place: Pacific Ocean | collected 2010-08-26 | reverse complement strand
CTTTGACTGCAACATCTGGTGCAACTTCACTGTCGGCTTTGACAGTCACTGGCACAACAACATTAGGAACAACTAATATAGATAATTTAAATTTTGATGATAACATCATAAGTTCAGATTCAAATGCAGATATTATTTTGACTCCGGGTGGTACTGGATCAGTGATTATTAGTAATTTAACTATTGACTCAAACATCAACATAACAGATAATCAAATAAGTGCAACAGCTTCAAATTCAGATTTAGTGTTATCTCCTGCTGGAACAGGAAACGTTATTGCAGGATCATTAAAATTTTCAGGCACAACAATTTCAAGCGATGATTCTTCTAGTATTAATATAAATGAAGGAGTAATAATTGATGGAACTGCAAATGTTTCAGGAGCTACAACCTTATCTTCTACTTTAGGTGTTGGTACAAATTTAACAGTCGATGGAGATTTATCTGTTACTGGTACAGTTACACTTTCTGGCAATACTAACATAGACAATTTAAATTTTAATGACAATATTATCAGTTCAGATTCAAATGCTGATATTAGAATTGTGCCGGGCGGAACAGGTTCAGTATTAATTTCAAACTTAACAATTGATTCAAATATTAATATAACAGATAATGAAATAACAACTTTAGCTTCAAATTCTAATTTGGTTCTATCAGCAAGTGGGACTGGAAGTGTTGTAATAGACAGTGCAGACATTAATGGTGGTACCATTGACAACACTGTAATTGGTGGAACCACAGCAGTTGCAGGAACATTTACAACAGTAACAGCAACTACATCTGCAGTGATAGATGGTGTTACCATACAGGACAACGAAATTGCTTCAAACGCCTCAAATGCCGACCTAGTAATAACTGCCAGCGGATCAGGTAAAGTTAACATTAGTGGATTTGATATGCCAAGTTCAGATGGAAGTAACGGACAGGTTTTAAGAACAGACGGTGCAGGAACACTGTCATTTGCAACAGCAGGTGCAAGTTTAAACTTCTCTGATATAGCAGATGCATCAACAACAGTGGCATCTTCAGCCACAAGTGTGTTGAATACTTTTGCAGTTGCCACGTATAGAAGTGCAAAATATTATATTTCAATTACAGATGCTACCAACAGTAGATTTGAGATAGTAGAAGCCAATGTCACGCACGATGGAACAAATGCTTTCATCGCCACATTTGGTTCAACAACAAGTTATACTGATCCTTTGTGTACATTTACAGCAGATATTAATAGTGGAAACGTAAGAATTTTAGTTACTAATATAACATCTGACAGCACTGTATTTAAATTTCAAAGAATGGTAATAGACGTATAAAAATTACATTTGGTTTATAAAATTTTCAATAAATAACTGCAAATGGCAAAACAAACAATTAACATAGGTTCTTCAGCTAACGACGGTACAGGTGATCCGTTAAGAACAGCCTTTGATAAAATTAACGACAATTTCACAGAACTTTATGTTGATTCTGATGCTTCTACAGTATTAGAACATGACACAGCACCAAAACTTGCGGCATCTCTTGATACAAATAATTTTGCATTGACAACAGATGTTACAAACGGAAGTGTCACACTAACTCCAAATGGAACAGGTGCAGTAGTTTTAGCCGGAATAAAAATTAAAGGTACAACAATTTCAAGTGATGATTCAACAGCAATAAGCCTAAATGAAACGTTGATTGTTGATGGTACTGCAAGTGTTTCAGGAGCATTAAGCTCAGCAACAAGTTTGGCTTTGGCCACTGGTGCAACTGTTACAGGCATTGCAGACGAAGATGACATGACTTCTGATAGTGCAACATTGTTAGCTACACAACAAAGTATTAAAAAATATGTAGACGATACTGTCACAGCACAAGATTTAGATTTTACAGCAGATGATTCAACAGCAATGAACATTGATTTAGACAGTGAAACTTTACATTTTGCTGGCGGTAATGGTATTAGCACATCTACAAGTACAAACACAGTCACTTTTGCCGTAGACACAGGCACAGTTGTTACATTAACAGATTCACAAACACTTACAAATAAAGTTTTAACTTCACCAACTATTAATGCCGCAACAATGACCGGCACAGTAACAATTGAAAATTTAAGTTTTAATGACACAGATATTTCAACAAGTTCAAATGCAAATTTAACTTTGAATCCAGGTGGTTCAGGCACAATAGAACTTGCCGCGGCAACAAACGTAACAGGCAACATGGATGTAACAGGTACTTTAACAACTGACGATATTACAACAGCAGGCACACAAACAATTACAGGTACTTTGATTGTAGACGGTGTCACAATTAAAGATAACAAAATTACAACTAACGCCTCAAACGCAGTTTTAGAAATTGGTGCAAACAGTTCAGGAACTGTTGATGTGCAAAATGCAATGACCACAATTGGTCAAACAGTAACAGGTACAGAAACAATCGCTGGACAATTAAACATAGATAATTTAAGAGCAGACGGAAACACAATTTCAGCTACAAATTCAAATGGTGGTATAACAATCACTCCAGATGGCACTGGTGTAATAACATTAAACGGAAATTTTGTTGCAATAACAAATGAATTATCAGCAAATGATGTAGCGATTGCAAGTGAATTATTATTAGGATCAGGTGCACAAATAGTTCAAGTTGCAACAAACTCGGACTTAACTTTAGTAACAAATGGCACAGGTGCAGTTACAACTGCTTCACAGGTAACTTTAACTGGATCTTTCAAAAGAGCTATACACACAATTACAGCTACTGATTCTATAACAGAATCAGAACACGCAGGGAGAACACTTTTACTTGGTGAAGTTGGTGGAAATGCAAACGTTGTTTTAACAATGCCTGATGCAACAGGTTCAGGTAACATTTACGAATTTATAGTAAGTGTTGCAATGACTGGTTCTACTACCTACAAAATTCAAGCCGCTGATGCCAATAATACATTCTCAGGACAGATACAATACTTAGATGAAGATGGTACAGCAAGTTCGGCCTTTCCAACAGTGGCCGCATCTGATACTATCACATTAAACAGTGGCACACAAGGCGGACTAATAGGCGATACAGTAACACTTATTGATATTGCCGCGGACAAGTATGCAGTCAAAGGTCAAATGAGAGTTGCTTCTGGAACAGATCCAGCTACACCATTTACTGCCGCAGTAAGTTAATCATAAAACTCCATAAATATCCTTGTAAAGGAGTAAGTTCAATATGGCCTCACCGGTCTGGAAAACTACAGGTGGTTTATTAGCCATCATTAATGAGCGTGATTATTATTCAGTGCAACTTCTAGCGGAAGATGCCGATAGTACCGCTTTGACTTACTCCAAGATAGCAGGAACCCTTCCCACAGGAATTGAACTTACTTCGGCAGGTTTACTGCGTGGTGTGCCGACGGAGGTTGCAACAAGATCCCTTTACACTTTTGTTGTAAGAGCCTCCGACGGTACTAACATAGCTGATAGAACATTTAACTTACAGGTACAAGGTGCAGATATACCAGTGTTTGGTACAAGTGCTGGACAACTAGATCTTTCTGATTCAACTAGAACAGGAAATAGATGGGTGCTAGATGGATCGTACATTGAATTTAAAATTGAAGCAACAGATACAGATACAGCCGCTGGTCAGTCATTATTTTATTATATACAAGAAGGTGAACTTCCGCCTGGAATAACAATGAATTCAGCTGGACTTATTTCTGGAACAGTATTATTAACTGACGACGAAGCCTATGGTCCAATTGGTGGCTGGGACAATTACTATGCCTATGATGATGTTGCATACGACCCTACTGCTTTTTCAAGAAGCACTAGTAAGAATTTTGAATTTATAGTTGGTGTCAGTGATGGATCAAATGTTGCAACGCAAGTCAATTCCATATTTGTTTACAGTGCTGATTTTTGGACGGTAGACAATCAAAGAATAACTCTTGACCAAACTGAACTAGAAGGTGTGCCTTTGAATATGTCATTGGCTCCAAATAGAAGACCAGTTTTTGAAACTCCTTCTGCTTTAGGATCATTTAGACACGACAACAATGTTGTAATTAAAATTGATGTTGTAGACTTTGATCCTTTACAAGGTGATTTACAATATTCAATACAAACAGGAGCATTACCGTCGGGTCTAAGCATAGATATTAATAATGGCGAGATCCATGGACAACTAGGAACACAGGCCGCTGTTAGTTTTGATTATTCATTTTCAGTTAGAGCCAGCAGATTAAATCCAGTAACAGGTCTAAGTGTATTTGCAGACAGAAATTTCACAATGACTGTAATTGGCGAGATTGACGTTGGAATTGCTTTTACGAGTCCAACTGCTTTAGGATCATTAATAGCAGGAATACCAAGTTTAATTTCAATCGAAGCTGAAGCAGTAGCATCGGATAGAGTATTAGAATATGAAGTAACTCAAGGCAGTTTACCAAACGGAGTAACTTTATCTAAAGATGGAAACTTAATTGGTACAGCAGACCTTACAGAATTCACTACTGTTGACGCAAACGCAATTACATTTGATACCAATAGTTTAAGTTTTGACAGAGATTATAGTTTCAAAATTACTGTAAATGACCAATATCAATCAGTTGCTACAACAAAAGAATTTACTTTAAAAGTCAGTCTACCTTATGGTGTTGAATACGGAAACATGAGTGCTCAAGGAATGCTTTCCGGCACTGACAGTAATTTATTTTACAGTATAGCACAGGATCCAAATATTAATAGTGTAGAAAATATATTTAGGCCAGAAGATCCTGCTTTTGGTGTTAGAAGTAATGCGGAAATGTTGTTAATAGCAGGGCTAGAACACAAAGCATTAGCGACAATACAACAACAAATGGAACAAAATCACGAACCAAAATCATTATATTTTGGCAATATTAAAACAGCCGAAGCAAAAGAAAACGGTGTATCAAAATATGAAGTAGTATATGTTGAGATGCACGATCCTTTAATAAACAATGAGGGTGTTTCGGTATCTTCAGAAATTACTTTAAGAGAAGGAATTAAAAAACCAATACTTGGTCCATTAGCAGATGCAAATAGAATCACTGCTGACTACGATACCTATGAAGTAACCACAGACAGTGGTTTAAGTTTTTCTATTTCAGGTTCTAAATTAAGGTATGCAAATCAATTAACAGCTGACATAGGAACGTTTGACAAATTGTTTCCTAATAGTGTTTCAAATATGAGAACAAGATTAAAAGATTTAGGACAAAAAGAATATGTACATTTACCTTTATGGATGAGAACTTCTCAAGATACATCAGGCGTACCGTTAGGTTACAAAATGGCCATTGTCCTTGCTTACGTAAAACCTGGTAAGTCAGGAATAGTAAAAAAACGTATTACAGACAAAGCAATTGATTTTCAAAAAATTAATTTTAAAATAGACAGATATAGAACAAATATTAATCTAATTGATTCAGGCGCAATTACGCCAGATGGATCTACTACTGCATTTACAATAAACGAAATAATACATGAAGAAGAAATAAAATTAAGAATAAATGCAGAAACACTAAATTTTGGTAATCAAGTTACAGCTGACAATAATTTAAGTCCAGGTTATCTTACAACAGATTCACAGTTGAGATCTGCAGATTATGAGCCACAATTTAAGCTAACACATGACGGTTCCAGCAAAAAAACAACAATAACTTTCACCAATCCACCTAGTGCAACTTCTAAAATAAGAGTGGAGCGTCTTGGAGATAAATACATAGGTTTTAAAAGGAAAATAAAAGAATAATATGGCAAGTAATATAGTACCAGGAAATATTGACGGAACTTATCCAATAGCGGGTCAAGATAATTCATCTCAAGGTTTTAGAGATAATTTTGCCGCGATAGTTACCAACTTTACTAATTCAAAAACAGAGATAGAAGACTTACAATCTAACAAAGCTAACACAAATGCCGCTTCTGATTTTACAGATAATCTAGTAAAAAGAGCAGTATTACAAGATACTAGTGAAACAATATATGCACACGGTACAAGTGGAGGTTCAATTGCTTTGAATCATGAGAATGGACATTATCAAACGTTGACTTCAAACGCAAGTGTTACTCTTTCTTTTAACAACTTTCCAGCAACTGGTACGTTAGGCAGAATAGTTTTAGATATTACCTACGCCGCGGTTGCACACACAATTACAATACCAAGTGCTGTGGTTGTTGCAGATAACGTTTCAGGCGGAGACGGCTCTTCAAACACAATTACTGCACCCAACACAGGCAGATATCTTTACGAATTTCTTACACCAGATGGCGGCACCACAGTGTTGATGCACCAAATTGGTAAAATGTACACCTAATAGGAGGTACCTATGTATTTTCATCCAATGCAAGAAGAAATTGACAATATGTCGGATGAACAAATTGGAAATAGAATTAGGGAACTTTCTAAAAAACTTGCGAGTGCAAGAAGATTTGGAAGAAATCCTGACCTCATAAATCAATTATCAAAAGCATTAAATTCCTACTCAATGACTTTAAAACAAAAAAGAATTAAAGGCTGGGTAGACGATCACAAAAAAAAACGAGGTGAACCAGACCTAGGCGAACTGATTAACATAGACTAATAAGTAAGTTTGTGTCAAAGAAATTTTTCAGTTGGAGCACCGGATTTAAATCTATTATCATAGTTGACAATGAATTGTTCAACAATGATTACACAGTAAAATTACATCTTACACCTATAACATCAAAACTAGATGAGCAAGGCGATTTTTTTGAAAGATTAAAAATGCTGTTTGAAAATATTTTTAATAATACAGTAATTGCATCACGTGATGAACATCTTTATACTGTTTTAGAAAAAGAAACAAACAACAGATTTATACAATTACCAAGACCTCCCTATGATCAATTGATGGCGGCTGTTTGCTTTACCAAAGCAAATGCAATACTTCAAGGCAAAATTATTATCAATGAATTAGAATTAAGCAGTTACCAAGGAGATGGTATTACCTATAGAATTGTAAAAGAAGGACCAGAAATACAACTGTTGGACATTGACAATTGGTTTCCAACCAAGTATAATAAGTTTGATCCATGGTGGTTAAGATCGGATACAGCAACTTATGACAAAATACTTGATAAAGGCATTTACACAGGACACTATCGTTGGCACAATCATGATGCAATCATTGACCCGGTTGACAAAGAGCACAACGATCATGCTAAAATATTTGAGTTTAATCCAAAGGTTTTAGATGGCGGAAAAAATAAAGACAAATGATTATGGTGAATGTGTTTACAGTGAAGACGCTGTAATTGATTTATTGTATCAAAATCCTGATCTAGATATATCTAAACTATACACAGATTCTATAAACTATAATAAAGCACTACAAGAGCTTGAAATTGAATTGCCAAAACTTCCTGAGTTACAAAATAGAACACAGGATATAAAAGAGTTTGACCAATCAAATTATGATCAATGGTATATGCCAGAATCTTACACAAAGATTGATATAAAAAAATATCTACTAGATAAATGTAGCACTCAAGAAGAACAAGATAGAGTTTTAGGTGAATACAAACTTTATGAACAAAAAAACTTTATTAAAGTATTGCAATTTTTAATATATTTTGTAGATACTTTAAGGCAAAATAATATAGTGTGGGGAGTGGGAAGAGGCTCATCGGTAAGTAGTTTTTGCTTGTTTTTAATAGGTGTACACAAGATTAATCCATTACAATACAATTTAGATTATCGTGAATTTTTGAGATGATAAGTAAAATAAAGAGGAGAACAATAATATGCCAGTAACAAGAGCACCAAGAAGAAAAATGTACAAAACCATGCAAGGACGTATGGTAGATATAGAAAAATTAAGAGGAGCAAACGAAAATGTTCAAGCAGTAGGGAACATGAAAGTAAACGCTCGAGGTGATGTGCTAGGACCAAATGGCAATGTAGTAAAGGCTAAAGAAAAGGTCATGAAAGAATATTATGAAACTCCAAAAGGAAAAGCACAAGAACATCCTAGAATTAAAACTCCACCAAAGGTAGTTGCACCAAAAGTAGTTGCACCAGTTAAACCTGTTGCGGCAACAATTAAAAAAGTTGAGACTCCAAAGGCGCAACCTAAGTCAGGAATAGACGCGGCATTAGACGGTATAGAATAATACTATGGCAATAAAGCATTTGATCAATTGCGGTTGCTCTTTTGCACATGGCTATGGCGGCAAACCACTTAATACTGACCAATACACTGTAATAAAACAGCAAGGCTTAGACAAGATATCCAACTCTAGATACGTTGGTGAAGTTGGACTTCCTATGAAAAATGGAAACGGAAATTGGGGTGGAGGATATGCCAGTCCTGGTTATTATATTTCTGAAAAATTTAATTTAAGTTACAATGACCTTGCAAGGAACGGAAATAGTAATGAAAGCATAATTAGGAACCTTAAAGATTATTTGGTAGATAAACCAAACAAAGAAGAACATATTGTACTAATTGGGTGGACTCATGCATTTAGGAGAGAATACATAACTTGGAACAAAGAAAGATCCAAAGGTGAATGGGTACAGTACAGAGAAACTCCAAACAGTGGTTCTAGATTTTTTACAAGTTTTTTAAACAGATTTACTCGAGGAAATGTTTTAGGCAAAACTATGGTATCATTCAATGAACGAACCAATAGGCCATTAAGTTTTGAAGATCACACAGAATACAGACAATACAACATTATTTTAGAAACACAAAGATTACTAGAATTATGGAAAGTGCCTTACGTAATGTACAACGGATGTGGAGCAGAACACCTAAGTACTTTTCCATCAGTGGTAAACACTAAAAAACAAATTAATAAAGAAAATTTTTACGAGTTTGAAAACTCTGTTGATCTTGTTCTAAAAGATCACCCAGGTTGGAAATTTAAAGATGGTCATCCTAACGACAAGGCTCATAAAAGGATGTCTGAAAACTTGTTTCCTATGTTTCAAAAACTGTTGACAAACAAATAAATTCCATATAATATAATACAAATGGGACAGATAGAAGATTTACAAGCAAAAGGTTTTGGCAGTCATGGTGGTAAAACATGGACGGTTGAAAATGATATAATTCCACTTAAAAAAAGAGTGCTAGTTTCCAACATGAAGTTTGGTGAAATCAAAACTAAAGGCGGAATTATTATGCCTGATGACGATGGTTCAGAACATGGTATTCATCCTAGATGGGCAGAAGTTTATGCAGTTGGTAGCCAACAAGAAGATGTGAAAGTTGGACAGTGGGTTATGGTAGCACATGGAAGATGGTCAAGAGCCTTTAAAGTTAAAAAAGAAAATACAGAGTTAGAAGTTAGAATGATTGATGAAAACGATATCCTTTTAGTTTCAGATGATGAGCCTAAGGACGAAGTGGCTCTGAAAGCTGGTTATATCAATATGGGTGGTGCTAAACAGATGACCAAACTGCCCGGCAATGACTAGATTCGTATGCACCAATTGTGAAACAGAATTTGATGAATGTTTGTATTGGTTTGATTCATTGTTTTTTGAACAATTTGAAAAAAGAGAAATAAAACCTTTTTGCGGACCTAAATGCGTAGACACATGGCACAAAGAAAACAAAGTAAGAGAATGGACTCTAAGAAAGCCTCCTTATCCAAAAGGAGCCGAGTGGCAAATAATCCAAAGTTTATACCCTGCCATGTTTCCCTGGAAAAATTAGTTACGTTAGCAGAATTAGGACTTGGTGTTGAAAGACCGTTAAATGCAGAGAAGCGAAAGTGGATAGCCAAACTGGCCAAAGAAGGCAGTGACCAACCTATCTTAGTCACACAGATAAAAGATTCAGGATATTATGTTTTAGCAGATGGTTGGCATAGAGTACAGGCCGCTAAAAAGAAAAAACAAAAAACAATCTACGCACTACAGGTTCCTGTGAGAGTTGGTTTAACAATGGCTAAAGTCAATAAAGTTTTAAGAGACATTGACAAAGAATTTAATTATAAATTAGATACAAGTGGTATGGTTGCTCATTGGGCCGTCATGCAAACACTAATACATGAATAATAATTGGAAAGAAAGTACATTTCGCGGACACACTAGAGAGTGGGACTTTGCGGTTGATAATTTACCTAAAGGACGTATTCTTTATGTAATTGGTTGCAGTTGGTGGGCTAATCAAAATGTTGCAAGATTGTTAGAAAAGCAGTATGGAGAATATTTTATAATCAATAAATCCATTGACGGTTTAAGCAATACTAACATGATTAATATTTTAAAAAATGATGTAAAATTTTTATCATCAATGCCTGTAAAATTTTTAGTTAATTTTACGGAAGTTGGCAGAAATAAAAAAGAGTTTACATTGGTAAATCCAAAAGACTTTACAACAAGTATAGATTTTTTACAAGCTGTTTTGAAAGTGCAATATGATGAAGTTAAAGAATTAGTTAAAAATTATGAATCATATATTACCACAAGTTTTGTCCCTAATGCTTTTAACAGTAATAAACGTTTAATAGATTTTTGTGAACCAACAAAACCCAAGCAAGGACCTTTAGGATATAGTTACAGTGTAGGCACATATGAATTTTTTAACGACAATAGCAAAATATTTAAATTTGACAAATTCTATGAACAAAAAGTTTTAGAAAATTCACGCCAATACTTGTTTAAACACAAACACATCAATACCACTTTACATCCAAAAAGTGTTGAACCTTATAGTAGATTTTTAGAATTTATTTGTGTATAATAAAGCATGAATCAATTCATATTTGACGTTGACGGCACTCTTACCCCTAGCCGACAAACAATAGATCTAGACTTTGCTGTTTTTTTTAAAAAATTCTGTAAAGAAAATAATGTGTATCTAATTACAGGCAGTGACAGAAACAAGACAATAGAACAAGTAGGCGAAGAAATATACAACCTAGCCAAGTGTGTGTACAACTGTTCAGGCAGTGACGTTTACAAAGGCAGTGAAAATATAAGACGAGATAAATGGAAATTGCCGGAAGATGCAAGAATTTTTTTATTAGGTTGTCTAAAAGCAAGTGAATTCAAATATAAAACAGATAATCATTTAGAACAACGTTCTGGTATGTTGAATTTTAGCATTGTAGGAAGATCATGTACTCAGCAAGATCGTAAAAAATATTGTGAATGGGACAAACAAAACAATGAACGTAACAAAATAACCTTAAAATTTAATAAGCTATTTCCAAAATTACAAGCAACAGTGGGCGGGCAAACAGGAATTGATATTGCTCCACATGGTGCTAATAAAGGTCAAATTTTAAAAGATTTTGATTCCAGTGATACACTGCACTTTTTTGGTGACGCAATGGGTACCCAAGGTAATGACTATCCTCTTAAAAAGTTGATCATTGACCAGGGTCGTGGATTGTGCTATACTGTAAACAGTTGGAAGGATACAAAACAATTATTATATGAAAGAACTTTGGGTAGAAAAATATCGTCCTGATACATTAAAAGATTATGTAGTTAGAGATGATCAACAACGACAGCAAATACAAGCATGGATAAAAGACGGTGCTATTCCTCACTTGTTATTTTCTGGTGCTCCGGGTGTAGGTAAAACTACATTGGCTAAAATATTATTTAAAGAGTTAAAAGTAGATGCATACGACATACTTGAAATAAATGCTTCAAGAGAAAACAGTGTTGACACAGTAAGAGATAAAATTATAAATTTTGTACAAATAATGCCATTTGGTGCTTTCAAGTATGTTTTACTAGATGAAGCAGACTATATAACTCCAAACGGACAAGCGGCCTTACGTGGCGTGATGGAAACGTATCATACATCAGCTAGATTTATTTTAACTTGCAACTATCCCAACAGAGTCATACCTGCACTTCATTCAAGATGTCAAGGCTTTCACATTGAAACAATTGACAAAAATGAATTTACAGCTAGAGTAGCCACTATACTTATAGAAGAAAAAGTTGAACAGGACATAGACACATTAGACACATATGTAAAAGCTACATACCCGGATCTGAGAAAATGTATCAACATGGTACAAATGAATACCAGAGACGGCAAACTTGTTGCGCCAGCTAAAGGTGATTCACATCAACAGGACTACAGATTAAAAATGGTTGAACTATTCAAGGCAGGCAAAATAAATGAAGCAAGAAAGTTAGTTTGTGCCCAAGCAAGACCAGAAGAGTGTGAAGAAATTTACAGATGGCTGTATGACAACTTAGAAATTATATCCAAGGAAGAAGATGCACAGGACAAAGCAGTATTGATTATAAAACAAGGATTAGTTGATCATTCATTTGTAGCAGATCCTGAAATTAATTTAGCAAGTGTTATGATTAAACTTGCAAGATTACAGCAATGAAAATAAGATATTACAAAGACATTGACGGTTGGAGATGGATAGGTTTTTTATTAGCTATGATTGGTGCGTTTATTCTTAGCAATGCCAATGTTGATACACAATGGATGGGTTGGTCAATCGCTACGTGTAGTTGTTCTATATGGATCTACATGGGCATAAAAGATGGTGATACTCCTAGAGCATTAATGGAAGCCATGTACTTGTTATTGGCTTTAAGAGCAATTTGGAATTGGGTAGTATAATGGGTAGTAAAAATAATAAGAAAAGATTTCTTTTAATTTATTATCAACTGAAAAAAGATGGGAAGTTTGACGAGCTTGTAGAACTTACAAAAAAGAAAATTGGGTCAGGAAAAATGACAAAAGCAAAAGTTGTTCTTGATCTTCTAGGAGAAGAAATTTTAAAGTTAGATCTAGATGGTGCACCAAAAGACATCACGTACAAAGAAGTGTTAGAACATTATAAAAAACACTACGCCGACGCTATTAAGCAGTTCTTAACTTAATCCCCATACATATTCAATACTTCAGTAACAGCAGGATGTCTTTGAATATCGCTTTTGGTTAGTTCAATAAATTTTATAAATTCAGGATTAAAGTATTTTTCATAATATCTACGGAAGTCAATTAACCCGTTATCGGTCATTCTA
>Ga0209634_1002445_pt1 | contig 13004 bp, 18 predicted proteins | sample LinPmetageLP40_FD_184043 | JGI IMG/M metagenome (GOLD analysis project Ga0209634, IMG submission 184043) | Marine viral communities from the Pacific Ocean - LP-40 (SPAdes) (version 2) | ecosystem: Environmental > Aquatic > Marine > Oceanic | place: Pacific Ocean | collected 2010-08-26 | reverse complement strand
TTCATTTTGATCTCCAATTTATTATTATTAAAAAAAAAAGGAAGTGCCGAAGCACCTCCCCTATAATTATTTAAGAACTTTAACTAATGTTCTATAATGAAGTCTTTGGATATTATATCCACCTGCTATAATAGTTTCTATTCTAATAGCCTTTTGACCATTGTTTGTTTCAACTACATAGTAACCATTAAATCCATCAGAACTAACCTCAATATTTGAATTTAAAACTTTAGTAATACCTGCTTCTTCTAACTTTTTAGCAATCTTAGAATTTCTTGCTTTTATAACTGCTTTAGCATCTTTAGTAGCCATAAGGGTGATTGCATTTAAATTTGAATGTTGTAATTTTTCATACATACCTTTTCCACCTGCTATCTGACAAACTGAATCATAGCTATAAGAACCTCTAACCCAAGCACCATTTCTTTCTTTAGGAAGATTGTCGTAATATTCTTTGATTGCATTACTCTTTTCTACATAATAAGCAACTTGCTTTTCTGTATATAAAGCATCAAACTTTGTAAAAACTTCTTCTAGGGATTTGATTATTTCGTTATATGTCTGCATTTTTGATCTCCAATTTATTATTATTATTTATTAATTAACCTAGCTTAAACTCTAGGTTTATATATGTCAAACCCTAAATGCACTTTTTTTAATTTTTTTTCAAAGTATTGTTTTATTTGGCTTTATTTGATACTATCTGATAGAAAGTAATTATACTCTGATCTCCAATCGTAGTATAAATAGGGGGTAAAGATTATTTTTTTGATGTACTTAAATAAATCGCAGTATTTATAGGAAGTGAAACAGAAGTAGGTTTACCCCTTATGACTAAAGAATCAGACATTCAAATAGCTTGTAATCAGCTACTAAACATCTTAGCTAACACCTACTATTTCAGACATTTTCATGTTCCAAATGAGGGTAAAAGGTCTATTTATCTTCATGCTCAAATGAAAAAAATGGGTTTGAAATCTGGCTGTCCAGATATAATTGTTGAATATCCTATGGGTAAAGTTCTTTATATCGAACTTAAAAATGAAAAGGGCAGGTTGTCCGAAAATCAAAAGTTGTGGGCAGTACAATCTAAAGGACTAGGTACACCTCACTTTATAGTCAAGGGGGGTTTAACCGAATGTTTAGACCAAGTAAAACAAATCATTGAAACAAACATTCCCATGAGGTGTTGAGGATTGCCTAACCCTTTATCCTTTTAGTGGGCAAAAGTTCCTGTACTGCCCTTAAATCGCCCTTAAAGGGCATCTTATTTTTTCCTTCTGTTTCTATATGTTAACTTTTTCATTGCTGAATTTTTCATTAATTTACCATTTGGCATATAATGATAACCCTTTGGTGCTTTTTTTCTTTTAGCCATTATTTTTTCTTTTTCTTAACTGGCTTTTTCTTTTTTATAGGCTTTGATTTCATACCATATCCTTTTTGCATTTCTAGTTCCTTTCTTTGTTTTTTGTGTAGTGTCGTTACATGAAGATTATAAAAATAATTTCCAATCTTATTAAAAAACTTAGCTAATGTTAGCCAATGCCACAACATCATTTTTTTGTGTCCGTTTTTTTAATCTTATCAAATGATCTCATTCCACCAATTCCGAGCATACCAAACATTAATGGCATCATTACTGACATATCAGCTTGTGGAATAGTAATACCAAACCCTGCACAAATAGGTGCAACCATGTAATTTATTCCTAAAGATAAACCAGAAATCCAACCAATTAAGGGTCGCCAAGAACTTTGAAACCAATTACCTTTGGCATCTTCTTTAAGAACCTCTATTTGAGCAAGAGCAATTTGTTGACCATGTTTTTCAGCCATAGTAGCTATTTCGTGGGCAAGTTTGTTTTTTGTGTCTTTATCTTCTATAAATTTACCTAATAACTTAGATGCTACTGGTAATAAACTAGCTATCATTTTACAACCCTTTCTCCAGGTAAATACCCTTATAAATCAATGACTTATACGCTTTTGCTCATCTTGGCTATTAACCTATCTGCTCTATTTGTGGTTTGATTATACCACTTTGAATCTTTCATTTCTGCCATTGCTGTTTCTATATCGCCATTAATTAATGCTCTTTTAAATTTAGCAAACCCACTTAATCTTGGCAAACCTAATTGAAATGACATATGAATAATACATTCTTTAACATTATCGTCTATTGGCATACCCTCATAAAATATTTCTGCATCTTGTATAGAAACCCCTAAATCTAAAACAAATAGTTCTCTTGCTCTTTGTTCTGTTATTGGTGTCATTAGTTCATCTTTTTCATCATCTTTTATCAAATGCCCACAACCTATTGTCCAAAATCCTAAATGATCTTGGTATGGCTCTAGTAATAAACCACCCTCCTCACTAATTATATCATTTTTTAATGTTTCTAAATCCATTATTTTTCCACCTTATGCTCTTGCCCTATCCAAATTCCAAATATTCCAGTCATTACACCCATAACAACCGATACAAAAGCTGATTGTGATGCTGTTGGTGCATCTAACCCCATAAACCATTCTGCACATCTCCAACTCATTATGGTACTAGCTAACATCATGCATCTTGGCAATATTTTCCATTTTAAAAAGGTTTCAACATTCATTTCATAACCTCATTTAATCCAAAAACTTCTAAAATCATAAAGGTAAAAAACAACAATAAAATTCCACCTGCTATTAGTTTACCAGAAAAATTAGTTGAGCCAATCTTTATTGCAACAAATTCATTTCCTAAAATTCTTAAAATTAATTCAAAACTATTGTCATTTATTTTTAAATCTAATGGTTTTTCATACATTTTATCAACGTCTAATTTCTTTTCCATTAATAAACCTTTACTTTATCACTATCTATTTGAGGTACTAATTTACAAATACATTGATATGTTTCTGTTCCATCTTCTGACATAAATTCTTGGTTGCTTAACTTTTCTGCATAATAACTACAATCATTCACAGATTTGAAATAAATTTTAGAAATATTTTTTTCACTTGGTTGCATAGCACAATATAACATAAATACAGTAATCATTTAGCTATGCTCCGTAAACTTTCCATGATTTGATCTATTGATGGCTCTTTACTGTTTAATTTATCATATTCACATTTATATTGTTTAGGACAACCAATACTCAAATCTGCAAAATCTAAATCAAATCTTTTATTCGCACCCTCGTAAATACAAGCTAATTTATCTTTATAAACTTTTTGTTTTTTTAATCGGCAGGTTGTCATTTTTGGTAAAATAATTGTTCCATTATTTATTTTTTGATTTCTGCTTAAATTTTTACTTTTATATTCATAAGCAAATGCTTTAACTCCCATAACTAACAAACCCATAAGTACACCAATACCTATAAGAGCATATGCACCCCATTTAAGTATTTCCATTATTTCTTCTTTTTGTTTTCTGGCTTGTACTCTTTGTTTTCTTTGTGCTTCTTTAGCTTCATTAATTCTATTGGCTCTTTCAGCAATAATTTGATCCCATGTAGATGGATAACCTACTTGTACTGGGAAGCGAAAATTTATTAATTGCTTTAATTCTTCTCTTTTTTCTTCAAGCAATTTCATATTTATAAAATCATCTGCTGACTTTTCAATCGAACCAAATTGTTCAGCAATAGACATACCTTTTCCCTGCTTTTTATTGATTTGGTCTGCACCAACAAAGAAACCATCAATTTGTTTAGCTATGCCTGATATATCATTTACTGTATTAATATTTTCTTTTATAAAATCGACTGATTTTTTTATTAGGGCAATGCCAGTTAGGGTAGCTGTAACAATTTCCATTAAGCTACCTCACTAATAAACCTATGAGTAATAAAACTATCGCTGATATAGAAGAAATCATATAAACCTCTATTCTTTTAATTCTCAAAATACTTTCTTTGAATCTTTCTTCCGATACAGCTATGTGTTTTTCTAAAGTAACATGAATTTCTTGTAATGATGGTTTAGCCATTTACACCTCATCAGGGAAATCTGTTATTGGACTGTTACCAGTAGGATTGCCATCACTATCTGTAGGCACAACAAACAATGCTTTAAAAGCATCTAAGTCTGCACAATCAGTTATCTTTTTTTCTATTGTTGCTGTGGCTGTTCTTACTGCCGATCTATAGGTACTAATATCAGATGGTATCGCTGTATTTGCTTCTGCTTTCCTCGTCACATACCAATCGCTAGATGACATAAGGCTATTAGCACTTATTTTAGTTTTAGCAATCCATTGTGTCTTTAGACCTAACTGAACCCTTTGTTTACCAGTAACAATATCGTTTACAGCTTTACCATCTGCATCAACTACGTTCTCATCTGCTAGTTTTCTTTCAATACCTTTTGCCCAATAAAATCTATCGTCATAAGATGTATCTGCATCAGCTTCTATAGTTACACCCCACTTTTTTAAATCATCAGCAGACCATGAACTAGACCAGTTATAAGGGTGCTTAAATCCATCATCATCTTGCCATGCTTTGCCTAGCTTGAGGTATCTGTCTTTATATTTATAAGCCATTATCTTCTCCTATCTTGCTAAACTATATTTTGTTGGGGTCTGTGCAAATGCCATATAGATGTATGTGCCACTACTATTATTTCCAAAGTTAACTGCACCTCTCCATTTAAAACCATTACTTAAAAAATCTACTATAGCAGTTGAATATGTTGCTTCTTGATTGGCTGAATCTGCATAAATATAACTATCTCGTACATTAAAAGTATCTCTTGTACTATCGTATATTGCCCAGTTATCTGCTGAATCTGTTCTCTTAACCATGAGCCATTTTACAGCAAAATTTGTGAAGACGTATGTGCCATCTGTACCACCACTTCCAGTATAACTGCCAAACTTTGAGTAGCCTTCTACGTCATGGAATACATAATAAACTACAGTTTGACTTGTGTTATCATAGTCTGCATTTCCACCAATTAAAGTATCTGTAATCGTAAAATTAAAAGGTGTACCTGATGAACGTATAGCATTATCTTCATTTAATCCTAAATATTGACCAGAAGTTAAGATGTTATGCCATGTTGTCCATCTACTAGTACCTGACCTATATTTTTGAATAATCATATCAGGCTTTACTCCAAGCCCATGCCCAACCGACCATGTTCCACTACTAGGCGAGGTTGCAGTTACAATAGAAAATCCTGCATCTGTGTTTGCTTGGGAAACTGATAAAATAGAACCATCAAAATTAGTTTGTCCAAATGTTGTATTTGTGTTTACTTGACCACCCATTCCACTATGAGAAGAACAATAATAATATAAAGTAGGTGCTGACGAAGCTACTGTAATTGTTATTGTTTTTGCAGTATCATCTTTGACAACTCCAGTTGTATATTCAGAACCACCACCATGTGTTCCATCAGACGTTGTGGAAAATCTAAATGGGTGCGAGGTAGCTGAACTATCAGAATAATCAAATGTGTATATTCCACCCTCTTGTAAATTTAAGGCTACTGCACTTTGAGCAAATGTTGCACTATCAACACTATTTCTAAATCTATATTTATTGCCACTATCTGAAACAACTACAACTTTATATGTTTTTGTTGGTGTTGCTCCTCCTGCTTTCCAGTTCCAAGCTACATATGTTCCACCCGAAATGCTGTATTCACTAGTAGTGCCTCCAGTTGAATTATATGAAACTGTAAATCCATTAGTATCAAATGATTTAAACCAATTATAGTTTGTATTAGTGTTTTCTGCATTATTAAGACTAGACCTAATATAACCATAAAGTGGTCGTGAACTATCGTGCCACATATGATGATGACCATCTGCATTTCTTCTTTTTAACCATACCAAATCAGATTGAAACCCAACATCTGATATAGCTTTTTCGCCATTAGTTCCATCATAAATAACTGTATTAAAATGGTCTGAAGCAATCGTATCTGAATTTGCACCAATGGTTGGTTCTTCAAGGTTATTTGAACATAAGGAAAGATAGCCACTCGGTACAGCACTATGGAACGTACCATTGCCATTTGCATCTGCATTAGAGGTAGCTGTTTCTTCTGATGCAAATGAACTGTCCTGTCCAAAGTTTACAGTCGCTTGTGCTTGATAACCATCTATAGCAGGGTGGTAAGTAAGTGCTTCCATATCTTCAAAAAGAGTAAAAAGAGTTCCACCATCTACATTGTATTTTATTGAAGTTGTAGAACTATCTAAATCTATTGCTATTCCAACAACTACATTTGCTGTAATTTCAGGAGCAGAACTTTCTATACTTGTTTCACTTCCCCCAGTTATCTTATATTCTGTAGTTCCATTCACATTAACTCCATAAACATAGCCATTTGTAGCATTAGACCAAGTGTTCCTATGCCACCAAGAACCTGAAGCTATTTGTTTTCTACCAACCTCTCTAATTCCAACTCCGAGTGCTTGTGCTGAAGCATCATAAGCATCAAATCTCACCTCAAAATACCATTTACCTGATGAAAAAGCGAATGTTGATGCTACTTCGTTCCATGCACTATTATCATATCTTAAATTGCCCTCTGTTAAAGTTCCTGCCGACATATATAAAGGATTAAGGGTGCAGAAGTTATTCTCTGGACTATCAGGTAAATTTGCATCATGTGAAAGAATCCCACTACTTGTAACTGCCCAATGATTATTTTGACCACTTGAATCATCACCGATATTTGTTGGATTTGCAACACTACCACTTGAAGTTGATGTTCCAGTGCCTATAAATTTTAAATGAAATCCTTTATTTCCAAATGTCGGAGAAGAATATTCTTTTGGTATAAATATTCCATTTTTAAATTCACCTACTGTATCAATAGGTGATACATCTTGACCATCTAAAAACCACCAATCTGCTATATATCCTCCTAAACCATAACTTCCATTGGTATATCCAAGGTAATGGGTTGTATTTGTATTCCAACCTACAACTGAACTACTTCCACTTGAAACATGAGTTGTTACATCAAAAGCAGTTTCCCTTACACCATTTACATATATTTTAACTCTATTACTATCAGTGCCATCTGTGGTGTCTATTTGTACCCATATATGATACCAAGCACTTGTATCTCTAAAAACCCTTGTTGTTCTATAATTAAAAAAATATGCTGAACCATTATAACTATCTACTTCTAATTTTAAATCGTCATTTAATCTCATAAAAGCTTGAGCAACACCACTACCTCCTAAAGTAGAGGAGAAAAAATTCTGATAATGTTGAGCAGAAAACTTAACCCAACCACCAAAAGACATGGTAGTTGCACTTGTTGGTGACGCACCAAATGCTTTAGTTAAAGTATGACCTGCATTAACTCTTAATGAATTAGTAACTTCACCATTATAGAAACCACTTGAAGAATTTGCTAACCATTTATCTGAACTAAACATATAATTTACCCAAAGTTAAGTTGAGGTGTTCCAAGCAATACTGAACCAGATGCCTTAATTATATATGGAACAACATCATATTGATTATTAGTTGCCGACAATCCTAAACTAGATGCACCACCTGCACCTGCTGTTTCATAATGACCATGCAAACTTACACTCCCTGCACCACTACTACTAGGCTGAATAAAAATAATAACCCCAGTTTGACCAACATTTCCATCTTCTGTAGTTGGTTCTGCTAGACTTTGTGAGCCACTTGCCAAAGTAACAATAAAGTTTTGGTATGTGTCAAAGTTTAAAACTCCACTAACACTCGCTAAAGTTGCACTAAATGTTGATGGAATTTGTGATTTTGTGAATGTGTTTTGAACAGAAGTTAAGAAAGGTGTTACAAAAGCTAGGTTTCCAGAACCATCAGTTTTTAAGACTTGGTTTGCACTTCCATCTGCTGTTGGGTGGCTTAATCCATCTAATATAACTTTTCCAGAACCATTAGGTGTTATTGCAATATTACCATTTGATGCACTTACTATCGCATTGCCATTTACATCTAAAGAACCACCTAATTGTGGACTTGTATCACCTACAACGTCTGTCGCTGAATCTGATATATTTACTGTATTTGCAGAAACATTAAATGTAGCAAATGTAATATCATCACTTCCATCATAAAATTTTAAAATGGGTGCAGATGCAGAAGAATAATCTAGCCAAAACATACCTTGTTCTGCATAGGCAGGTCTTGTAGAAGATGCGATTGCATGGTTTTGTTTAATAGCATCTAAAACTGCATTTAAATCACTTCTAAATGCAGGGAATGATTGGTTAGCTATAGCTAAATCGGTTGGTAAACTTGGTAAGGTCATAATTATTTATACTCCTATTAAAATCCCTTTGCAATAAAATCGAAAGTTTTTGAAACTCCAGAATTAGAACTATTTAAAAAGGCAACATTAAAACCATTTATTGTTTTATTTGAAACTGTGAAATAATCTCCAGTTGCCATTGATTGTCCAGTTATTCCTAAAGCATAATTACCACTTTTGAATGGATTTGTAAACGTAACAGATTTTGTTGTTGTTCCAGAAACAATATCATTACCACTAAATATTCTGTCTTGCATATCTACTGTAACTGTTACTGCTGATACGACTGGGGTACTTGCTAAATCTCTTGACGTTAAAACAACTCTAAATTTTAAATATCTAGCTTCGTATTCTCCAATAACAAAATTTCTAAAATCTGTGTATGTACTATTATCATCACTTGTAGCAATTTCTAAATGAGCATTACAGTTTGCAGGGGTATCGCCATCAAAGTTAGAACTAGCATCATCAAAATTTCCACTTTTATTATCAAATAAATCATCTGGATTATCTGAACTTTGTGTTATTGATGCTGTTACTCTTGATGTATGTTTAGCACCAATATCAATAACATTTTCAAATTCATAATTACCAGTTGATAAAAAATCTGCATTACTTGCACCAGAATCAAAGAACCTAGTTGAATTTGCATCAAAATTTCCACTAGCTGATTCAAATAATTCTGAACTATCTAACTCTAAAGCACCATCTAATAATACAACATTTGTTTTTGTACCACCAAATATAGGGTGTTCTGATTGGGTTGTTATTGCATTAAAATTTAAAACTCCAGTTACATTAGAAATTATTGCAGTAGCATTTGAACTAAAGTTTCCTAACTTATCGACAGCTTTTAAGAGATATGTTCCTTTTCTTGATGGTACTGATATTGAAGTTGCAGGTCTTGATATTTTTTCAACTAATGCTACTGAATTTTGCCAATCGGCTGTTCCATCTAATTCTTCTGAAAATCTAAGATTATAATAAGCTAAATCTAAATCTGTTACAGCTTCCCATGATAAATGTGCTTCTTGACCAGAAATATTACATGAAAAATCTGTTACATCACTTGGGGGTGCTATTGCTCCAACAATAGTTCTTTGAGCAGAAACATAAGTTGAAGAAACACCTGCTGTATTAACAGCTTTAACCCTCACATCATAAATTGATTGGTCAATAACATTTAAAACTCTATGGTTAAGACCAGAGCCTTGTGCATAAATAATAAAATCAGATTCGGTGCTTAATTTATATTCCACTTGGTAAAAATCAATAAATTTATCTGGACTTGCACCAACTAAAACATTTAATGCAACAATAACAGTTCCATCATTATATTGAATTAATTGATCTGTTAAAGTTACACTTGCAGGGGGTTGTACTGTAAAAGGATTAGGTAAAGTTGTGTCTGGTATTGATGCAACAGCTTGTTGAGTGCCAAAAGCATAAAAACTATCTTGATGTTCTGATAATTGTAAACTAACTGTATGGTCTGAATTAAGGGTTAAATTTTGTACTCTAAAAGGTTTTGCAGAAAAACTTGGTGTTGCATGAGTTATATTTATAATATCCCCAATAGATAAATCTAGTGCTATAGCATCTGATTTTAAAGCAACATCTAAACTAGACCTAGACCTTCTTAAAATGATTTCTGCCATCTCTTGGGCTTGATATGGGCTAGTAAACATAGAAAAATCAAACCTACCCTCTAAAAGCAAACCACCATCTGCTGTTTTCATTGTTGAATGTTGATCTGCACTAGCTATTCCAGTTTCATCTACTGGTGGAAATTGTGCTGTATCTGATTGATAACTTTTATCTGGGTTAATAAAATTTACAATAACTCTATTATATCTTGAATTTTTGCTTTTACTGGAAACTGATATGCCACCAATAATATTATCTTCTGTTAATGTAATTGATGCTGAACCAGTAGTTTCAACTAATATATTATATATACCAGATGAAAAGTTTAAATATGACCTTGAACCCCTAACAAATTCTTTTACGTTATCAATAGCTTTTCTTGAGGTATCAATAACAATATGGCTATCCATTAGGTCTATTTCATCTGCACCACTATAAGGGGTAATATTGGCATCACATACATCACTAGCAGTTTGCCAATCTGCAAAATTACTATCAAAGTAACTATTAGCTATCCCCATTCCAAATCTATCGTTTCTTAAATAATCTAATAATTGCAATATAGGATTATCTGAATATGCCCATGTAGAACTTGTATCTTTCCTATGGCTACCAGAACCACCAGTAACAGTTCCATCTAAGTTAGGGTTATATACCTTTTTACCTTGAACTATCGCTGTAACACTCGGTAATGAGCCAAACTTATCTTGATTCCATTCAAATCTAATAGCAAGATATGCCAAACCCCTTAATCTATGGTTACTTGTCCAAGAACTTAGGGTGGATAATAAGTTTGATGCACTTTGACTATCAGAACCAAAATGAGGTTCGCAGGTTATTAAACTTGCACCATCATAAAAATTAGCATCATTACTAGCCACAGTTATTTGTGAATTATCTGCAATATCCCCAGACCATGTAACTGTATTATCGTTTATTTGTATTGATGTAATATCATTTATTTCACCCTCACTTAATACAATAGCCATATATAAATATTGATTATCTGTTCCAGATGTTTCTAAAAAAACTACATGACCACCAACTTTTCTTGTTCCATAAACAATAGGAATATGACCATTTGCAGTAAATTTATTAACTAAAACCCCTCTTGCTTGTTGTTCAGAATTTTGTTGTGAAAAATCTGGTATTTCTGGCATGGGTATTATCCACCCAATAACATCTTCAACAATACCAACAACACCATCAACTATATCTTCAACAACATTTACTATTTCTTCAAATGGATTACACATTAATTTAATCTCCAATTAGAGCCTAAATTTTTAAAACCAAGTTTTTGAAATACTGGGTCTATATGTAAACCAGATGTTACCGATAAATACATTGGTAAACCTTTTGCGACTTTTTTAATTGAATCAACTAAAGCTGTAACTAATTTAAAATTTCTAAAACTTTTCTTAACATAAATTGTATGAATATGAATACATTCACTTTTACTAAACCAATATTCTGTTTTGTGAAAAATAGTACAACCTATAACTTGGTCTAAATCCAAATCTTTTAATAAAATTACTTTGCCCTTTTGTAATATCGCATTAATAAAATTTTTTAGTTTAGGCTCGTCTACTTCTGGATAATCTAAACCAACTAAATCTTCATCTTTAAAATTTACCAATAAATCACAAATTGTTTGTAAATCTTTCTTTTCAGCTTGATATAAATGTATACTCATACTCTACCCCATTTAATATCTTTTACTGTGAGTGCAGAAAATTCCATACCTTTATCAGCACTAAAGAACCTTTTTTGGGAATTATCGGTGGTTGTCCTGCCACTTGTTTTGCTGAAATTTCCCCAATGTGATGTAATTGTTAGAATTAAATTTGCCCTCGTTGTATTATCGGTAATCTTATAATTGTTAATTGTACCATAAAACAATAAAAATGGGTCTGATATTAAAGCTAAATTTGTATCTAAGAAACCCCTATAAATATGAACATCATCATTTATTATATTTTCATTAAGAACTATAGCCACATATGTTTGGTCTACTGCTGATAAACTTATAGATAAACTATTCTTTGAGGGTTTATTTGTTTCACTAACCCCAGTTATACTTTGTAAATGCCCATTAGATAAATAGGTTCTTGAACTACCAGATATATTTGACGTTATATTGAAACTTGCATTAGTTAAATATATTGGTGTTGCAAAACCAAAATCTATTAAAACAACTGGTTCTATATTTCCAGTAGCTAGTTCTGTTTTGACTGCACTTGTTAAACCTCTAGCCATGTTCTATCCTGGGAATTTATCTAATAAAATCAATGACTTACACCTATTACAAACTTTCTATTACATCAAACTCATAACTAAATAATAAGTTACCATCACCATCATTTTCGCTTGTTGCAAATTCTTGTACGTCACTTACAAGATAAACTGTAAATGGAACTGCATCATAAGTAACAGAACTATCATTTGCTAATGCTTCTCTTAAAGGTGGTTCTATTGTTACTGTTGAAGCATTGCTTGATGATGTTGCATCTTCTACAACCATATAGACCTTAGAATGTGCAAACTTTATAAAATCACCTGCTTTTAATCTACCTGCACCATCACCTGCAAAACCATTAATAGCTATAGTTGTATCTGCGACTGCATGAACCCCATCAACTAATAAAGTACCACTTTCGTTTCCTAGTGCATTTAAATAGCTTGGCATTGTTACTGTAAAATTTTCTTTTCTTGATCTTTGTTTCATTATAAATGCCATGATAGGTGCAAATTCTGACCTTTTCATAGGTGGATATTTGACTGTAAAACTAAATTTTTGACCTTGAACTTGTCTACGAAATGTTTTTCCACTATCGGTTTCAGAAAATAAAGTCTTTTGATTGCTTGAAAGATTGACTGAAATAAAGTTTGTATTTGGTAATGCTCCACTCATATTATCGCCATTCTACCCTTTTCATTTACAGCACTATTAATAAGATTAACTATAGTACCTCTTGAATTAACTAATAACTCGTTAAAACCTCTTGCATCTACTGTGCTTATATTAAAATTAACTGTTACTGCTTTACCCATTCCACCTAATTTATTATTCGGTACTACGTTTGATG
>Ga0209634_1002444_pt1 | contig 13010 bp, 3 predicted proteins | sample LinPmetageLP40_FD_184043 | JGI IMG/M metagenome (GOLD analysis project Ga0209634, IMG submission 184043) | Marine viral communities from the Pacific Ocean - LP-40 (SPAdes) (version 2) | ecosystem: Environmental > Aquatic > Marine > Oceanic | place: Pacific Ocean | collected 2010-08-26 | reverse complement strand
AGAAGCCCGTCTTGCAGTGACTCATGGCATCACAGAAAAGGATTTCAGCACGCTCCACAGGCGGTTGAAGCCTTCATTCATAGTCCTGAGCATGGCCAGGTTGCTAGGCTTACTCACCTTTTCTAGTAGAGAACATACTCTTACTTTCCGTTGGTATATTTCTTTCCTTGGTAAGCTCTTTAGCTGTCTTGCCCTCCTTTATGTTTCTGATAGCCCATGATCCCCTAAACAGTCCGTACTTCTCTGTCTCTACAAACTCCTTCATCTGATCAAGAGTGAGACCCTCGAAGTATTTGTTTATTCTGTTTATGTCGTCCGTTATATCCTTGGCTTTTCTTCTGCTGTTTACTATAAGATATTCTTCGGCCTCTGTAGGATTTCTTTTTAAATCCTTCTTAACCTCCTGATACTTCTCGTACTGCTTCTCAGATATCGACTTCTTCTTTATCTCCTTCATACCGTACCTTGATATGTCACCTACATCCTTAGGAGCAAGCCCAGTTACTGTAAAGAACTTTCCAAGTACAATAGATCCAAGGCCTTCTCTGTCTCTCTCTAAAACGTATCTCTTTTTCTTACCAAATGCACCCTGCTGTTCGTACTCTCCATCCTTATAAAGCATATATGCATCATTTAGATCCTTTATAGCATCCTTACCTATACTAAGAACACCAAGTGTTTTAAGCACTGCATCATCCTCATACACAGAGATCTTCCCCTGCTCCATAACCTTTTCTCTTAGCTCCTTCTTCTCCTTTTCTGTCATAGGATCTTTTCTTTTAAGAAGCCTCAGCTCATTCTCTTCATCTATAGCTGCCTGTACATCATTCTCATCTGCAAGATTTACATCCAAATTTTCTAGAAGCATATTAAGACCTTCTGAAACAAGTCCGTCACCAACAAATGGAAACGGTGAAATTACATCTTTTACAACACTTGAGAAAGCATAGCTTGATGAATCCCATAGCTTTTTGTTTGACTCAAGAGATCCCCATTCTTTCTCCTCTTTATCCTCATCGTCGTCCCCAAACAAACCTTTAGCTGCACCTTTAAATCCTTCTCTTATTACTGCAGATAGTGTGTGGAATACTGTAAGCTCAACCATAAGTCCAGCAAGCGATCTTGCTGCAGCCTTCTTGTCCTCGTTTGTAGGTGTTGTGTTTGTTGGATTCAAAACTCTTAGGTCTGCCATCATTCTACCCTTCTGGTTTATAACGAAGGATGCGAATGGTGCTATAACCTTTCGAACTATTGCTACATTACCAGCCTTAGATAGGAAGGTACCTGCAAGCGCAGGATCTGATACGTTCTGCTGCCTGTCTACCATCATCTGTGCATACTCAAGTGCATCCTGGTTGTACTCACCCTCAACAAGCTCTGTACTTAGCCCATTCCTTTGCATGTGCTGCTTGTAGTAGCTTATAAATGATGACTTTGCCACGTATACATCAGGGCCTTGTAGGAACGCCTTAAGATATAATCCCTGCAGCTTATCTACACCCCTCATTATTGTTCTTATGTTGTCAAGATTTACCTCAACACTTGCATCTGCAGATTCAATCGCTGTCTCTGACTCTATTCCTCTGTTAACGATTGCCATGTCTGAGTTGTTAACCCAGTTCAGGTCAGACTTGTTTGCGAAGTCAAACCTTCCTGCATTAGTTATGGTGTTCATCATTACAGGTATGGTCTGCTTAAGAGCCTGAGACATACCGCCCAGTGCCTTTGAGACACCAAACTTAGCAACCGTGTTAAAGATCTTTGAGATTTCTTTGTTACTCATGTACTCTCCCTTACCCTTTAGGTCTCGTATATAGTCTGATACCCTTTCAAGTACCATTGAGGATGTGTCCCCAAACACCTCTTCAAACGAAGACGACCTTGTGGCACCATAAAACTTTTGTATCGCTGCGGATGTGTATATATCTGTGAGTGCCTTATCCATCGACAGAGAGTTGTCCATATCAAAGTCAAAGCTAACGTACCTGTTCTTTGGAAGTACCTTAGGCCTCGTGGTCTCCATAAGAACACCAGACTTGTTTCTGTCTATATGAGTTCCAGACATAAATGCCCCTGTTTCTTCTACAGATCTAGCTAAATCTTCCTTACTTATATCAACCCTGCTACTCAGAGTCTTGTACTTATCTGGAGTGTAGTTTGTATCCGTTCCAAGTATCGTGTTGTGTACTGATAGACTGACATCTGCCAGGTCGTTATACTTGTCTGCCCACTGATCTGTCCACCATGACACCGCATCAATATTTTTCTTTGACGCCTTTTCTCTGATTGAGTTGATGTCTTTTGCGGACGCTATATCAAGCTTATCATATACCTCTCTGTATACCTCTGCCTTCTTTCTCTCCTGCTTGTTACCGCTATTCTCAAGGTACTCTATACTCTCAAGTACAAGTCTCTTACGTCTTTCAAACTCAGCCTTCTGCTCGGATACTGTACCCACAAGATTTCTACTCATGAACGCAATCATACCTCTCTCGTACACATTATCTGCCTCCATGAATAGCTTGTCGCCCTCTATAAATTCTTTTTTATACTGATCCATAATATTTTTATGAACCCTTATCTTTTTAGCCTTGCCGTTTATGATGTCCTGAAGACCGATTTCCTTCATGACCTTAAGCCCCCTGTTTGTGCCTTGAAATATTCTGTCGAATAGAACTGGAATGCTTGTAAGGTACTGGTTCCATATCTTACCAATATTTTCACTAAATCCTAGTTTAGGCATACGTGCTCTGATACCCTTTCTTGAAAGGTTTCTGATTGACTGAACACCCTCGTATATACTTATGGCTGACTCAAGTCCGCTTGTTATCTCGTTTGTTATGAAGTTGTCTATGTACTCTACAAACTTTATTGCGTCCTTCACGTCCATCGTAGACAGGTCTGCATCTATAAGCCTAGACACCATATCTATCTGATGGTCTGTCAGGTCTATCGTCTCGCCAGTAAATGGGTTGATCTTTCTCTTGATCATGTCCTTAGCTATCGCAGACATAACTCCGAATCTTTTACTTAGGAATGACATCACCTCTGCCTCAAGTCCTTGCTTCACATCTCCCGACTCTATTGCCTCTACTATTTCCTTAATCTCATTAATAGACATATTCTCGTCTAGATTCAGGTCCTGATACTTGGCGATCATCTCCTTCTTTAGGATCTTGTTTTGATTATCTATGGCACCCTGGTAGAACTCAGCTATCTCTGCAAGGTTTGCAGCCTGTCGCATGTCTACCTCTCCACCCTTTATCCTTGATGATTTAAGTGCGTCATTCATCTGCTCTGCATAGTCCATGTAAAGGTCAAGAACCTCAACCATCTGTGGATCTATCTCTGCAAACTGTTTAGCCATGGCTATAACCTCTGCCTGGTTATCTTTCTTAAGGTTTCTCTTTATCTTTTTTCTTATCGAAGAGGCCTGTCTAAGTTTCTCTGCATACTCTGCATTCTTGAACACCTTCTCTGCATAGTCTAAGAACCTGTTGAGTATCTCCTCGTTTTCTAGGTTTACAATGTTAGATCTCTCCACAAGTATACCTGCCTGCTTTGAGGTCATTATACCCTGTCTAGCCATAGACTTTACAAGCTTTGCAAGCTCCTTACGTCTTGTATTTAGGTCCTTCTTTGCAAGCCTTGCCGACTTGTTCCATTCCTTTATCTGTCTCTTGTACTCTGCCAGCTGGTCTACTACAACCTTTGTTCTCTTCTTCTTACCTAGAACCTTTCTTACAGACGGAGCCTTCTTGATCTTAATACCTAGATCCTCGGTAAGCTGACGAACAATCTGTTCTCTTTCTAGATCTGTAGACTCTTGATAAAGCTTGCTTCCTTTCAGGTAAGATATGGTCGCATCTAACTTTTCTTTTGCAGTCAAAGGCCCCCTAGTTCTATCTTTCTCTAGCTTCTTTAGTCTTCTATCCTCCAGCTTTTGAACTATGCCATCTATAATCTTATCAACCCTTTCTCTTGAAGGCCCGTCGTCCTTCTGCTTACGCTTGGCTGGGGTGGTGACCTCAGATGTATCTATTTTCACCCCCTGTGTAGTAATACCTGCACTTGGGCTCATTATTTGAGTCCATCTTTCTACAAGTGTTCCTTTCTTTTTAGGATCTTTACTTTTAACTTTTCCTGACTTATTAACTGTTTTTCCTGTATCAGGATCAATTGTAACATTATTCCATTTTACTCTATCAGTTAATAAATGTAGTGTTGTTTTACTGTCACCCTTTGATTTTATAGCCTTTGGATATGACTCATGATCCGTTTCAGATTTTGCATCCACAGCTTCAACCTCTCCGTCAATTTCTAATATGGCATATATTGATCCATTTTGAGTTTTAGATTTTCCATCTCTTAACATTGGCTCTGTAAGCATTTGAGATACTGCTTCTGTAAGATTAGCCTTACTAATTTTAGATCCTTTTTTAAACTTTGTTACAAGATCCTCTGCCATCATACCCTCTCCAAAGAAATCAGCCAAACTATTCTGTGCTTCCTGGTTTGATTTTTTTCTTTGAATAGATTTAACTACAGAATCTATGATTGATGTTGAAAAGGTTTTTCTATCATCAAAACTACTTTTTTCAGCTCCTAATTTTTCCTCTATTATTTTTACTATTTGATCTAAATTATTAGAGCTATCAATCTTATCACCAAATGCTTTGTTGTAAGACTTTATGAGTATAGATTCAATACCTGTTATCTTAAGCTTTGGATTCTTTGATAATGATATAAATAAATTCATAACACCATTAGCTGCATTTGTACTAGATAAAACTTTATTTGTCGGAGCAGTTGTTAATGCCATGTATATTTTACCATCCTTATTAATTGCCTTATTCATAGACTCAGCCATTGCTTGAGCAGCCTTGGATGTGCTTGCCCAAAAGTATCCTTTCTCATGAAACTTAATTGGATAAAATATACCTCCCTTGCCCTCAACTAATATTTCACTTCCATCAGATAATTTTTTACTAATTTTTCCAGAAAACGCTGAATCAGGCTGATGTAAAATCATAAATACATTATTAAAATCAGAAATGGATTTATTTCTTGTTATGTATTTTTGTTCTATCTTTTTAAATTCATTTGTGTTTTTATCAAAGCTATAAGTAACTCCAGATTTAAGATCGGTAAAGTCAGCTTGAAATCTTTTATTTGCCTCCTTTATTTCTGCTGTTTTATCTTTAGGAATAACCTTAAGATCCACATCACTGATCTCCGCACCGACTGCAACCTTTCCTGCTATTGTGTTCAACAGGTCAACCACCTCACCGTCAGTGAATGACTTTCTTCCGAACATCTTGGCCAGTCGATCTAGAAACCTCTTGATCAGACTTTGGCTAGGCTTGTTCATCTGTGCATAGTTACCTGCCAGTATACCGACCAGCTCGGCAAGCTTCTCCTCGCTCTGTATGTTTTCGTCATAGTTGGCAGCGAATGCGTCGAGTGCCTGCTTAACCTCAGGCATACCCTCAAGATTCTTTGATAAGGCCTTGATCATACGCTCAGTAATATCCTGAGTTGCTTTGTCTGTCTTTAACCTGTTAATTAATATGGCATGGAAGACCTCGTGAGCTACCGTCCTGTTGTTCGCCTTGGATATGTTTATGTGTATCTTCTTGGTCTTAGAATTGTACTCACCACGAGTTGACTGCTTCTTGCTGTCCGTTTCGTCAGTCGCCTTCCTGTATGAATCCTCGTTCTCGTGAACCACGATCTCCACACCTGGTAGGATCTTAGCTATTGCCTTCCTTGCGTTCTCTATCTGCTTGCGTATACCCTTCGCCTCCTTGTTTGGTGCTTCTTTCTTTTTAGGTTTTGGCTTTGATGTCGAGTCCTCTTCTTTGTTGAAGTCGTATCCCACAGCAAACGTCTTTAGACCATCCTTTGTATTCACCACAGAAACGAAGTCAGACTCTGGAGAGTACTGCTCCATCTTCAAGTTGTCGTCAGACTTCTTACGTGGATTCATCTTACCGTTCTGATAGATCATTCCCTCCGAGTGAGCGACAGACTCCTGATTAAACTCCTTAGCAAATGCTATTGCATCCTGCTTCGTAAGTCCAGGTACAAAGAACGAGTTCTCTGCCTGTCCGTACTTGCCTGTAATTCTTCTTGGCTTGTATCCCTTTTCTTTTAAATACTGCTCGGCCTTCTCATTAAGCTGTTTATTCTCCTCCTCTGTCAGGGGCTTACCTAATGGATTCTCACCAGTAAGCATACCGAACTCACCCTCAAGCTCCTTCTGAAATGACTCTACATCCTCCTGCTCGTTCTGCTTGGCTGCATTGTCCACATACTCTGGCTTTGTTCTCTCAGCCTTTCTTTGCTCTGTTTGCTCTGCGTTTGGATACTTAATCTCAACCCCTGCGATATTGTCCCTAGTCTTCTCAGACCTTCTGGACTCAGGCTTGGCCTGCATAATATTGTTGTACTTATCCTTGATCTCTTGAGATAGGTTTGAGTCATTGATCATCTTGGTGATCTGTTCCTGACTATACTTCTCCCTACTGCTACTGTCAAATAAAAAGTATACATCGTCATACTCCTTACTACGACTCTTCTCGTTCTGTATATCTTTATAAACCTCTGTAAGTCCCTCTTCCTGAGTGGATGGTATTACAGGTACAAATCCCTTGTCCTTGTTGCTCTCATACTTCTCATTGAATGACTTTGTGACGGTGTTACCGTCAACCTCCTGTACATCAGTAGGTGTAAGTTCCTGAGTCGTCTGTGCCCTCGTCTTTCCATCCCACTGAGCGACTACCATCTTGTAGCCCTGCTCTCCAGCTATCTTTGTGACATATGCAAGCTCTGTATTTGCATCAAAAGCCTTGCCTGGATTCTCCTTTTCATGCCTCTTCTTGGCCTCCTCCTTAATATTTTTAGAGTCAGTGTTAGCGTCGTATACCTCTGACTTAGGTATTTTCACAGCGTACTGTGAATCTCCTGACACTGCTGTCTCTGCATCGTTCTGGTCTGTATAATACATGGCCACACCCCCAACCTTTCCGACTGCAGCAGCCTCCTCTCTTGAGGTAGCTCTGGTCTTACCTGATGATGGCTTTACTGTCTCATAACCCTTTTGCCCCCTGTGAAAGAATACCACATTACCCTCCTGATCCTCAGTAAGGTTTGCATAGTTTGATGAGTTCTGTGGACTTATCTCTTCTTGTACTTCGGCAACTTCTTCCCCTTGGGTGTCTCGCTGTCCCACATCTTGCAGTCCCATTTCGGACTGTTCATCTGGTAGCACTTCCTTCTTTGTTTCTTGCTCTTGAATGGCATCTGTCTTGCTTATTTGTTGTAACTCATTATTTATCTCTGCGATCCTCTCCGTCTGCTTGACGACCAGGTTCTTGTCCTTGTCTTTTACCTCTGCCTCTAATGCCTTTCTCTCTAGCATTAAATCATATGCCTGTCTCTTCTGACCTGAAGACAGTTCGGCAGGTATCTCCATCATCAATGGATAGGCATCATTCATTGCCTTTATTCTTGCATTGGCCTCCTCCTTAGTTATCTGCTTAGATTGGTAGGCTAAGTTTATCTGTGCCAAAGCAATAGCTCTACCTTCCTCGCTGGTTATTACATTGTACTGATTCTCAAATGATTTATTTAAGCCCTTCAATTGAAAACCATTGACAAGAAGGTTTGTTGTGCCGCTGATGGTAGATATACCACCACCAGATAATCCACCTAATAATGCTGCCTTTCCAAGCTGATTTAAAAATTCATTAGCTCCCTTTTCCGTCGTGATGTCGGGCATGTTCTTAAACACTTCCTTACCTAGGAGCATGTTTACAATATTCTTTTCTGTAAATTCTACGCCCTCTTGACCTACCTCCGTAAGTGCCTCAAAAGAACCACCCTCAAGTATACCTAACATTGTCCTTGCACCAAGCCCCTTCATCGTGTACTTCATGCTCGCCTCTATTGCATGGAGACTTGCATCCTTTGGTAAGTTTTTTAAAGCTCTAGCTGCAACCCACCTAAATAGCATTGACTTACCTGGCGATAGTGCGGTTTGAAGACCAAAATTCTCAAGTATACCCTCATATGTGGCCATTTGCCAAGATATAATTCTCTTCTCAAAGTTGCTAAGGTCGCTGTCTTTTAGCTCGTTCTCCACCCTTGCTGTGGTTTGAAGTCCGAATGCGACAGGAACAAGTGATGGATTAAATCCAACTATCATACCAGTGCTGATGCTGTGAATCATCGTCTTAATTAATTCATAGGTAAGTCCTGCGTCTGCTATAGACTTGTCTGTAACCGCTGTCGTGTTATTTATCCACTCGTCTATACCGTACTCAACCTCATCCTTTATACGCTTGTTCTGTATATCTAAAATCTGATACTCCTCAAGCCCACTTTCTTTTAGCATGTTAACCTCATCCTCTGACAGTGAGCTAGATACAGGAACAAATGGAATGTCTATTATTAAGTCTACAACACCCTCAGTTATACCTGAAAATGTCTCAGTAAGTCCAGCAGCAGCGGCAAGTCCTAGGCTGGTTAAATCTGGAGCCTTTTGGTCTTCTACATACTGTGCGTATTGAATATTTTTGTTTAGGTTATTTATAAGATACTGGTTAGAGATAGGATCCTTCGCCTTAAGTGCATTTATCTGAGTGTTTATCACAGACATATTTCTCATGAACTTTGACTTATCTTTGCCTCCCCCCATAGGTATAAGTCCAAATAAAAATCCTTGGCCATATCCATCTGTGGCAAAACCATTTGCATCTCCAAACACATAAGGCTTTGAAAGTATATAGTTGCTAAAGTCTATAGACGCCCTCATTGGATCGTTAAATTTTTCATTAAACCTACCCTCTCCTCTAGAGTATTCATCTATAACGTCTCTGATATCGTCGGTGACTATTCCTTTAGACATAAAGTTTTTAATCTTTGCACTTACATCAGATCCATTCATGTTTATTTCTATACCATTCAGTAATTCTGGAGTGTTTTTACCTTCTGGTGTTATAGTGGACTGTATAACCAGGTTGTCTCCGTCATAGCTAAATCTAAATCCCTCTGTCTCCAAATAATTCTGTGACTCATCTCTTGATCCGTAAGGAAGAAACCCAAATCTTTTCCTTAGGTTTTTAGATGTCTGTTCAGAGTCTCCTATCACTATATCTTCATCTATGTCTGACATGTATAAAGAACTACTCTTTCTCGCCTCGTCATAAAACTGCTCAGGGTTCTCTCTAAGATTTGTCCCTGTAATTTTTTCATATGTACCTATAGTGGATCCATACTCATTGATTAATTTTTCAGACGCCCTATTATACATAGCCTGAAACTCTTCCTCGGTATAGTATGTATCTCCTAATTTTTGAGTGTTAAAAAGTCCGCTTGATAGTATAAGCTTTCTTTTGTTTATGAACTCATCCCTTGTGGTATCATGTCTCTCAAAGAACTCATCATTTAGATCCACGACAGGCTGCGTAGATACAATACCAGAGACGGTGTTCCACAGCTGATCATCATACTCCTTGTAGTTCTCATTAAACGGCTTTGTTCCGTCTACATATACCTCTCTTATCTGCTCGTCACTAAGAGATTTACCTCCTGTGGCTTTGATGTTTGTGTTCAGTTGATTAAGTAGCTCTAACTCTTGATCTACCTGCTTCTGATCAACAAATCTAACGTCTTTAATTATTGGTTCTACATTGAACTCATTTATTCTTTCAAACTCAAACCCTGTGACAGGCTTTTGCTTGTATGAAATTTTTCCTATATCCGTCCTTGACGTGTCTTCCTGAAATGGATCACCTGCATCAAGGTCAGCCAGCGTCTGCTCCCCTTCAATTTCTCTGAGTCTTTTTCTAGCAGCTTCTTGATCTATAGGAGACATGTCCTGACCTATAAAGTTTTTACCAGTCTCTAACTGTCTTTCTATTGCTTGTTTTTCTGCCTCAATATTAGCATCTATCTTCTTATTTTCAACCTTTATCTCTTTCTGAATCTTCTCGTTCTTCTTCTTCTGATCTATAAGGTTAGCAAACTCAGGATATTCATTCTTTAGTTTTGATTCAGATCCAAACTTTAATAGTTTGCTGTATGAAATATTGTCGCTCTCTAGAGCCTTAATTATATTGTCCTTTCTCTTTATAGACTTAACATTAAAAAGGTCTGGAAAGTTGGTCATTAGATCTGACTTTGTACCCTCCTTCTGTTGCTCTAGGTATGAAAGTATTTGATCGTCTTTATATCCCTGATCTTTTAACTGTGTGACATAGCTGTTGATCTTGTTGTTGTACTCTATATCTGCAGAGAACTGATCTGGATAATCAACAAGAAGTTGCATCCTCTCCTCAAAGCTTGCGTTAGGTATAACCTTGTTTACATCGCCAAGCTTGACCTCTGGATTAGACTGTCTAAACTGTGACACTATATCCAAAGTCTCCACTGGAGCCATAGTTGTAGTTGTACTAACCCTAGGCTGATCTATCTGTGTCTGATCGCCAGAGATATAGAGAGTCGTTGTTGTGGTGGTCCTGCTTAGGTCCTCTGGTGTCTCTTGATCCATCATATCCAACATCGGCTCGAATGCCGATTGATTTGGATCCAAGCCTTCTATCGGATTGTCTTCAGCCATAGTTATGATATGTTTTGATTGTTACCCCTTCCGAGGATACCTTTTGCTAGTCTTTGTAAAAAATTACCGCCCTGATTACTGGCCATCTGATCGGCTGGAATCTCTTCCGTCTGCTCCTCCATCATTGCTATTTCTTCTTTACCTGGGTTTGCCTTGTAGAAAGCATCTCTCTCTGCGTTGTATGTAGCCTCTGGCTTGGTACCACCAGTGGCACCAGACTTTCCATAGAAGTATGGAACTAGGTCTGTCAATGACTTACTTTTAAAAACTAATTCATTCTTAGGATCTCCAACAGTATTTTCAGACATGTCGTACACATCTATACCATCCAATGTTACTTCAAACCTTAGGTCCTTAGCCTCGCTTGTCTTTCTATTATTTAGAATGTCTGAGTCACCATCAGTTATTGCGGTATACAATGTCTCGTACAAGTCATAGTTTACATCCTCACTATTGTTATTGTTATTTCCTTTGCCTTTGCCTTTACCTTTGCCTTTAGTCGATGGCTTCTCTTCTACCATTGAGTAGTCAAGGTTAGACTTATACATGTCATCAATACCCTGTAGCAATACCTCGTTCTGCTGTGCGTTTAGAACTGGTGTTCTTTCCCTGGCTGAGTTTTCTACAAGAGGCACAAGAAATCCTTCCTCATAAGACCTGAAATCATTTTCCTCCGATTCAGACATGGATGGTCTTCCCTCCTGAAATCTTATCTTGTTTTCTATTCCGACCTTCTCGTCTAGCTGAGAGTTCTTGTCATCATCACCTACATAAAGTTCGTACCTACTGTCTATCTGATTTAATGTATTAAATGCTATTCTAGCATCATCAGTTATATATTGCTGTGTGCTGGCTATAGCTCTGTCAAGAAGTGGATTTAATGCCTCTCCTGTTTCGGTCATATACACCTTTCTTGTTATATCATTACCAGCCTTATCCTTCCCTACAACCTTGTCTCTTACCTCTGCAATCTTAAATTCACCAAGCTTACTGCTTCTTTCTTGAACAAATCCAAACGCATCGAAGTAGTTATCTCTTTGATTAACTGGCTTTAAAACAGCCTCTGGGTTCTGTAGATCTTCAACTACACCTGTATCCTTGTTTAGCTTTCCGTAAGAAAACTGACCTGTTTTTGGATCCTGGTAAAGTGTTTGATTTTTTAGATTTAAGAAGCCTGCCTGTATCTCCATAAGCTTCTGCTCTATCACAGATCCCTGAGGTAAACCATTCTCTCCAGGCTGCTGTCTCTCCTGCATTGCAACTAAGTTTGTATCTATACTTTTTGCTAAATCTGACACTGCCTTAAACGATGAGTTGGCTCTATTATTAAACATTCTATATTCATTGTGGTTTAGTTTACCCGACTTAACAAGCCTGTTAATATCATATGAATTGTCAACCATCTGCGTGGCACCTCCCATTACAAAGTCGCTTAGTGTCTGGTCACTGAACTCGTCGTTCTCCCTGACCATATCTATATTTTCCTGAGTAATCCTGTCGAAGTAAATATTCTGAGCTGCCTTTCTTCCGCTTATATCCATAAGTCCCTGTGAGAACTCTGAGGTTAGCTTACCCCAGTCAACCGCTGGAGCTGCCTTAAAGCCTATATAACTTTTTTCTGCCATGTTATGGTGTTGTAGTGGTGTTAGTGTATCTGGTACCAGTACCTGCGGCTGCTAATTGGTTTGACTGTTGTATTGATGTAAGGTTATCAAAATAATTTCCTTCCATTCCCATCGCCTGTCCTGCAAGCTGTCCAGATCCTGCCGCACCAAGTAGACCACTAAACGCTCCCTGTATAGCTTGATTTTGTTGAGCCTGTGCCGCAGCTGATGCCTGCTGTGCGCCTGCAAGTGCGTTTGATTCTATACCGAACTCTCTCTGAGCACGTCTTCCTTCTATTCCTTGTCCTGCCTGAGCTACAGCCATATCTCTCTGATACTGCTGCTGTCCTGCCTGTGCCGCAAGCTGTAGATCAGCCGCTGCTCCTGACTGTGCAACCTTTCCGATTCCACCTATAACGCCTGCCGCACCTGCACCCTGAAGTGCTGATATTGCAGACACGTCTCTTTGTGCCTGTGACTGCTGTGCTAGTTCGGATCCAAGTGTAGGCACCTGCACCTGCTTCATTACGTTTTGCTCCTTCACTGCACGCATCGCAGCCTCTGCCTTAACAGCTGCATCGCCTGCTGCTTTTTTTTCTTTACCTGCTTTTATAGCCTGTGCCGCACTGAGTCCTACTCCGCCTAAGGCTACTATTGTTGATGTTACTGCTGCCATATTATAATACCTTTATCATTTCGTTGCAGTTGGTGCTTCCCATTTGAAATCCACACTCGCTGTATCTGTCTATTAAGCTCTTGCTCTTAAGAGAGGTATATATATA
>Ga0209634_1002443_pt1 | contig 13010 bp, 13 predicted proteins | sample LinPmetageLP40_FD_184043 | JGI IMG/M metagenome (GOLD analysis project Ga0209634, IMG submission 184043) | Marine viral communities from the Pacific Ocean - LP-40 (SPAdes) (version 2) | ecosystem: Environmental > Aquatic > Marine > Oceanic | place: Pacific Ocean | collected 2010-08-26 | reverse complement strand
TTAATTATGACATGTTCAAAAAAACAAATCTTATTAATGTCAATGCATGAATTATCAGAAATTATTAGGAAAAAAGAAATTAAATGTTTAGATTTAATTAATATTTTTATTGATAATATTTTATTAGTAAATAAACATATTAATGCAATAGCATATCAATGTTTCGATGAGGCCCGGATTATAGCAAGTGAATATGATTCAAAATATTTCTATTCAAAAAAAAATTATAAAGTTCCAGAATTTTTTGGTATTCCAATAATCCTAAAAGAAGGTATGTATATTAACAATAAACCAATAACATTTGGATTAGTTGAAAGAAAAGAAGAAATAGCTACTTATACATGTAACATTTGTAAAAATATTATAAAAGCAGGAATGATTATCTTATGTGTTGGTAATATATCGGAAGGGTGTTATTGGATAGAATCAGATAATCCTATTTATGGTAGAACTAATAATCCACATGATTTGAATAGAACTGCGGGAGGATCAAGTGGTGGTACTGCTGCTTTAGTATCAATATGTGGATCACCAATTGGTATTGGAACTGATATGGCTGGTAGTATAAGACTACCAGCATTTTATAATGGAATATTTGGATTAAAGCCAACTAATAAGCTTTTAACAAATAATATTTATAATAAAAATAATAATTTTTGTCAATATGGACCGTTTAGTAAATATTCTAAAGATCTAGAATTATTATTAATGGTTATGATTAAAGATAAACCTGAATATATAAATAAATTAAATGAAACTGAATTTAATTTAAAAAAAGTAAGAATTATAGACATTACACAAACATTTAATAATAAAAAAAATAAAATTATTAGTGATGATATAATTCAATCAATAAATAAAATAAAGAATTTTTGTTATGATCAAAATATAGAAATAATAAATAAAACATATTATGAATTATCATTATTTATTGTAATATTAAATAAATTATTAAAAGAAGAAGAAATATTAATAAAATACAAATCTTTTAAAAATATATTTATTAATTATACTTTTGGTAAAATTACATTTCCGACAATGGGGGCTATTCTATCATCTTATTTAAAAGATTTGTATTCAAATATAAATAATGATGATTCATTTGATTTAATAATAAAAAAAATAGAAGATGATTTAAATAATGATTTAAATGATCCGAATTATATTACATTTATATTAGCACCTCCATTTTCAACAACAGCTCCATATCATAATAATAGTTTAGAATATATTCAAGATATATCTTTATTGGCTATATATAATATTATAGGTTTACCTGCATTATCTCTTCCTACAGAAATAAATAAATTCAATATTCCTTTAGGAATTCAATTAATTTCAAAAGTATATAATGATTTACATCTTATAAAATTTTCAGAATTCTTAGAAAATAATAATATTGTAAAATGGATTAAACCGTATATTTTAAAAAAAAATATTAATTTATAAAATATATTATGATATTAGATTATAAATCTATTGATGATATTATAAATAATTTAAATTTATCTGAATGTATTATAACTGATGATTTTACTGCTTGGGAGAAATTTAAAGATTATAGAAAATTTTATAATAAATTAGATCTTGCTTTATTACAAAATATAAAAGCAGGACCAATGGGAACTTATCCAGATAAATATCCAATTATTTTTAAACCAATAATTAATTTATTTGGAATGAGTAGAGGATTCAAAATAATAAAATCAGAAAAAGAATATAATAAGAATATAAAAGATGGATTATTCTGGATGAATTATTATGATGGTAAACAAATAAACTTAGATTTAATAATATTAGATGGGAAAATAAAAACCTATTCAGCTATGTATTCAAAATCAAATAATGATGGAACTTTTGATTATCATGAATATTTAACTGATTATAAATTAAAAAACAATATTAAAAAATTTGTTAAAAATAATTTTGATAATTATACTGGATGTTTAAATTTTGAAATAATAGATGATAATATTATTGAAATGCATTTAAGATTAAATGGTGATTTTTATGCTTTCGATGAAACATTTGTACATAATTTAGATAAATTATATTCCTTAAAACAATGGAATTATAAATATATTCCCAAAAAAAAATATTTATTTCCAATATTTATTAAAAAATCATATGATGTTACAAAAATAGATTTTAGTAAAATTAAAAAAATATTAAAAAAATTAAATGCTAATTCATTAAGAATTGATGATATTTTTTCTTTACATCAAAAAAAAAATATATCTAGGCTTTTAATGTATGATATAGATAATTTTGAACAAGGAATAAAAGCTAAGGGTTTAATTCAAAAATTATTATATAAATAATATTAATAATGTCTAATAATTATGATGAAATAATCAAATTGAAAGAAGAACATAAAAATGAGATTGAAAAATTATGTACTAATTTCAATAACAAACTTAATGAACACAGAAAAATGTTAGAAGAACAAAAAAGTGAAAAACAAAATTATCAAGAATCTTATTCAATTGTACAAGAAAAAATATTAGAATTAGAATCACAATATAAAAATAAAGAAGAAAAATTAAAATTTCAACTTTCTAATGAGTTAGCAAATAAAGAAACTTTAAATAATCTTATTCAAGATATCCAAATTGAAAATTCTTCTTATTTAAAAGAAATAAATAAAATATCGGAAAATGAAGATTTAAATAAAGAAAAAATTAAACTTATGGAAAGTAATATTTTAAATATTGCTTATGAAAATTTACTAATGAAAATTCCATTAAATAAAGAAAAATTAGAATTAAATAAAAAATTTAATGGTTATGGTATAATAATTGATATAGATTCAAATAATGATAAATTTATAGCATGGACTAATCAAACAGTAGCGTCTAAAATAAAATTTAATACAAAAATAACAGATTTATTATTAGATAGCGGTAAATTAACTATTACAACTGATGCAAATAATGAAATAGTTTTAGATTTTAATTATAATTACAAAATTGATTATACTAATGTAGAAAATGGAATTATTGATTTGTCTAATTTAAAAAAAAAAAATAATATGTTAATACTAGAAAAATTACAAGAATTTTGTAAATTTAAAAGAGATACTCATAATGAAGCTTCTAAAATTTTTTTTAATAAAAATTTATGCTTTGTATTACCATCTATTTTAATAACAGCATTAAGTGGTATATTATCTTTTTTAGCTTCTTCGTCCGAAATTAATGCTGATATTGGTGTATGGTTTTCAATTACGGTTGGTATTTTATCATCAATATCCACATTTTTACAATCATTTTCTGGTGCAATGGATTTTGGAGGTAAAACAGAAGGACATACGCAAGCTAGAGAAGAATATGATAATATTTTAACTATTATTAATTTTGAGATAAATAATCCAAAAGAATCCGAAGAAAATCCTGATGATTTTTATGATAAAATTAAAAAAAATATAATTGATATTAAGCAGAAATGTAAATATCAAGTATCTGATAGTATTAATAAGAAATATAATTTTGAAAATATAACATCCCAAGTAAAAAAAATAAAGCATGAACTTTTAAAAGATACTATATTATTAAAAGCTGATATGATTAGAAATAATACAGAGGAAGTAAATAATTATGAAGATATTGATTTTAATAAAATCGAAAAAAATTTAGATTTTTCATCCTTATTTAATAATAAAAATAATAATGTAGACTCAATAGTTTAATTTAACTCTTTTTCAAGGTTTTTAATTAAAGTATCTAAAAAATCATTTGAAATCTCATTATTAATTTTTGAATCATTTTTATAATTTTTGTGATTTTTAACAAATTCATATATTTTTATAGAATTTGTTTTTTCTTCTTCATTTGCTATCGATTTTATATAATTTAAATATTTTTGAACTTTATTTTTAATAGAGGAATTTGTTTCATTTAGAAATTTGTTAATTAAAATTAATAAATTTTCTATAATATCATTAATTGAAGTTAATTCTATTGATTTATTTTTATCCCAAAATTTTTTAAAATAATATTTTTCTTTTATAGAATTAAATGCATTTGCTTTTTTAAAATTTTTATCTACCAATGAGATTGGTAAATATAAATCTAAATTATAGAAACTTAATGTTTTTGCTAATAACAATGTAAATATAATTAAACTACTATTTTGAAATACACTTAATTGAATATCAAAAACTCTTACTTCAACTTTCCAACTATCATTTTTATTTAAAGGTGGTTTTAATCTGACATTATTCCAATTAGATGAATTAATATTGACAAAAAAATCAGTATTATTATTAATTTTTTCAAGATCATTTTGATACATTAAAATAGGATCATATAGAAATAAATGAGCAACATGTTTTGATATATTTGTTGGTATATTATTATTTTCTAATAATTTATTTATGCTCAAATCATAATCATTTTCTATATCATTATATTCTTCTCCTTTTTTGTCAGTATAATAAGATATACTAGAATATCTTGATTTTATTGCTCTATCATTTTCATTTCTGTCATCAACTGCTTGTTCAATAACATTCCATCTTGTACTATTATTACTTAATCTACCTTTTAAAATAGCACAACTTGACGATAAAGCTAATAATATTGGTGATAATATAGCGAATTGATCGTACATCATAGTTGCATGATCTAAATTTTTAGCCTGTATTGTTATTTGAGAACAACAGCAACCCATTCCAAATGCCATACAATCCATATTTATTTCATTTTCTCTTGTATACATATCTTTATAAATTGGAATTTTAATTTCTACTTTTTTATTTTTTCTTTCTCTTATATTCTTTGTTAATGTTTTAAATCTAATATGTGGATTTATGACATTGTCCGAAATCATAGTAGAATTTGAATATATATTTAATTTTGAATTAATATTATTTACTCCTAATAATGGAAATGATGATAACATTATAGCATATTCATTATCATTTAAATTATTATTTAATAAATTAAGTTCATTTTTAATTTCCTCCTCTAATATAATTATATTAGTTTCATCACTATTATATGGTTTAATTGGAGTTTTTTCAATCATCCAATTAGCATATTCTGGCTTCCAACAATCAAAGTTATTTGTTCTTTCTAAATTTCTTATTAATTTATTACCTATTAAATTTAATTGATAATTATCTTCTTTTTTAAGCAACATATATTCCATTTCATAACCCCAATAGAAAGGAATAGAAGAATTTCTTTTATAATCATTATAAATATTTATAAATTGTTGTATAGCTTTCTTTTTATAACTATCTATATGTTCGGTCATTTCAGACCATTCTAAAACTTTAGCTTCTTTTAATAAACCCATTATTAATTATATATATTGATGATTTTCTTAAATATATTTATTCTAAACTAAAATATCAATTAATTCTTTTTGTATTCTATGATTATATTTATGTTCAGATTTTCCTGTACTAACTTTAATAAAATTAATATCAAATTTATTTGCTGATAATATTGTATTTAATTTATCACCTTTTTCAATGGGGATTTTAGTATCTTCTTCAGCCCATACCATTCTTATTGGTATCATATTACCAGAGTCTACAAAATCTTGTATCATTTGATCCTCATAACCTGGACAAGCAAGATTTAATCCATTAACATTATCATTAATACTGCTTAATATTATTGCTAAAGCGCCGCCTGCTGATCTGCCTAATAATGATATATTATTTTTTCCCATTGATTTTAAAATTTTATTTAACTGACTACCAATTCCTTTATAAATTTCATAATTACAATGACCCTGACCCTTTAATAACTCTGTTTTATTTTTTAAATCTATCAAATTAAAAATACAAATATCAGAATAAATTTCTTGTAATTTTTCTAAATATAAATTTATTCTTCCTAATGTCCAACATATTGATTTTTTACTAAATCCGGGTATTACAATAAGTTGTTTATCTAATTTACTCTCATGATTTTGATATCTGAACATCGAATAGTTAATTTTCAATCCAAGTAAATCTATTTCTGGTTCTACATTATAATATTTCCATTGATTAAATTTACTTGAGTCAACAATATCTGTTTCTATTCCTTCTGTTTTATTATTTTCATTGCATTCTAAATAAAATTTTTCTAATTCTGTATGTGAATTAATTTGCATTTTGTATAAATTATATATATATAATTTTATGGTAGATAAAATCATTTTCAATTATTTTTTTTATTTTCTTATAATTAATTAAATGAAAAATTTAATTAACAAATTTTTTGATAAACATGTTGAATCTATTATTAAAGAAAATATAGATAAATATAATTCAGAAATTAATGATAATATTGAAACTATAGTTAAAGAAAATATATTAAAATATAATTCATAAAATAATAATGATAATATTGAAACTATTATTAAAGAAAATATAGAAAAATATAAAACTGAAAATAATGTTACGGAACTTATCAAATCTCGTAATATTTTTCAAAACATTGTTTCTGAATTAAAAAAAGATTTTAATTTAATTAAAGACAAAATTGAATCTTTTGAAACAACGATTAATAATGAAATTAAAAAAGATATTAATATTATTACAAATAAAATATTAAAATTAGAAAAATCTATTGAAACTAAAATTAATAATAGTAAATTTGTAAAAGAAATAAAAGAAGATATTAAAATTATTAGAAGAGATATTAATCTCTTAAAGAATATATATTATACAGGAGATATTTTATTAAATTATTCATATTTAAATGAAAATGATACTAAAAATATTTTTGGTTTTAAAATATCTAATAATTTTAAATATGATTTATCAGAATATAGTAGTATAATTATAGATGCTGCTTTTAATGATATAATTAAGATAGATTGGGAAAATTATCCATCGAATATACCTTCTTTTATTGTAACTGAACGCGATGATAAAGAAAAATATTTATCATTTAAATTAGATAAAATTTATTATAATTTAAAAAGAAAAAATTTTGGTGGTTTTTTGGGATTAAACACTAATGATTTATATTTTATAGAAGATTTAAATGGTTATGGTAATCAGTCAATTACACAAAGATTTTCTTATTCATATGACAATTTATTAACAAATTTAGGTATCGGTGGTAAATATAATAATGGTAATGTAAAAATATATGGAACATTTTATGTTTCCAGAGAGCATTTATTTAAAAAAGCAGATGAAATCGGAAAATTGATTACTAGTTCTATATTATATAATGGATTTTATAATACAAATTTATTCTTTTCGGTCAAACATAATATTAGTAATTATCCAAATGGAGTTTTATTATATTCTACTAAAGAATTAAGAGAAAAAATAAAAACTGAATCTCATTCTAGAACATCAATAAGTTTAGGTTTGGATAAAATATTTAAAAAGTTTAAATTACATTTTTTAATTAATAATGATTTCATTCATACTAATAATGCCAATGATTTACAAAATATACTTTCTCTTCAATTAGGAATAATATTAAAAAATGTTATTAATGATGGTAAATTAGGATTTGCAATAGGGAATAATCCAACAATAAATAATATTTTTTCGAATGGTTATAATTACGAGATATGGTTTGAAAAATATAAGAAAAAAATATATCTAACTGATGTAATTGGAGGATCAACCAGTTTTAACTCTCTAGGTATAATACATAAAGATACTTGGGGATAAAAATTACATTTCCAATAAATCCTTTTTTTCTGAAGAAGATCCTATAATAATAGTATTTTGCATCATATTATTAAACCTATCAATTTCATCTTGATCATATAATTTTTTAATTACATATTCATAAACTTCTTTTATTTTTTTATTTTTTTTTTCATCAGTCCAATCTTTAGCCATGATCTGCTCTTTTACCTTATTAAATTCTTTAAATGCTTTCATTAAATTTGTATTTAATTCTTTAGAAAAATTCGTAGCTTTCTCTTCAATATTTTTGTATTCTTTTGATTCTACAATAGAATCTACTTTTTTATTATAAGCATCATATGCAGATTCTAATACTTTTTTTTCATTTTTAGTATTGGAATCAATTAGATTCATTGCTTTTTGACTTTCAGATTCTAAATTTTTTCTAGCATTTTTAAATGCTTTTCCGATTTCATTAAAATGTGTTTTTATAACTATACTATCTTTTTTTTGAGACATAATATATTATAAATAAATTTTATTTATTTATAAAACTGATAAAATAAATTTTTTTATTTATTTATAAAACTAATAAAATTTGGAGAATTAATATTGTAAGTATTATTTAATTTAATTTCACCATTATTAAAATGAAATATTTTCAGATTGTTACTATCTTGATTTGCAATAAACAACCACTTGCCATTTATACTAAATTCAAAATGTCTAGGCGTTAAACCTCCGGTATGATACCATTTTGGATTTGATAGAAAACCCTTTTTACTATGATTTATTTCGTAAATAATAACAGAGTTGTGACCTCTATTTGATACTATTAAATATTTTCCAGAAGGATGTATTTGAATTTTTCCACATGTATTATTTTCTTTTTTATAATTATTTGGAATTGTAGAAATTGATTGAATTAATTTTAATGATTTTGTATTTTTAATTTGATTATTATTTTCAAAATTATATTTTATTTCTCTTAATATTATTTCATCACATAAAAAAACAGAAACTGATGATGATATTTCATTTACTACATATAATACTCCTAAATTTTTATGAAATACCAAATATCTCGGACCATATACATCATTACTATTATCTCCACTTAAGGTTGTTTCAATAGGAATTAACTTATTATTTTTGTAAATAAATTGACGAATTAAATCTTTGCCTAAATCTGGTATAAATAATATATAATTTATATAAGGATCGAATAATGCTGCATGATAATGATCTTCATTTTGTCTTTCTTTTATTGACTCACTGTTATTAATAGAATGATTAATATGATTTTTTGAATTAATTTTATTATTACAATTATTTGATTTATAAATTTGTTTTAACTCATCAATTTTTCCTATATTATTTAATAATCCTAATGATATTGTTGATTTCCAATAATTTGTTAATATAATTTTATCTAAACTTTTATTTTCTGTAATATAACATGTTGATTTTCCTAACGTATCTTTTTTTTGTAGTAAATTTAGAGTTTCATCATCCCAATCAACATTATAAATTAGTATATTTCCATTTTTTTCAATAAATTCTGATACAGCATATAATTTATTATATTTTTTAATATACTTCATAAATGCAATATTATCATCATCATTAAATGAGTTTAGTAGTACCATATTTCCATCAATATCATCAAATGAGTATAGGGTCAATGATGGTTTAGATTGCTTACCTTTTGGGGAGTGGGCTAAAGAATTAAATTTAGTATATGATGAAATTAATACAAAATGTTTCATAATATATATCTTAATATTATTATATTTTTATATTTTATTAATAAATTATTTTATATAAAAGAATATCCTATTTTATTAATAAAAAATATGAAATTATATTATATTATAATTTTTATTATATTATTTTTTATTTTTATATATTTAAGGTTTTATTATAAAAAAAATAATAATTATTATGAATTAATTGAGGATGATATAGTAGCTAATGAATCTGAAAATATACAAAATGTTACAGTAGTTAATAATATTACAGAAAATGAAACAGATACAGTTTTAAATATTGCAGAATATTATTATAATTGTAATGATAATTCCGAATGTGCTATTTGTTTTGAAAACCTTAATAATACTATGGTAAGACAATTTTCATGTATGCATAAATATCATAAAGATTGTATTTTTAAATGGAATAAAATAAAAATAAATAATATACAATGTCCAGAATGTGGAAATTAATGTTTATAATAAAAAAATATTTCATATATATAAGTAATGACAACTAAAAATATTCCTTTATGGACAAAAGATTATAAAATTTTATATCAAGATAAAAATTATATAAAATTTTTCCCATCGAAAGATATGAATAAAATAGAACAGTTAAATGCATTATCTAGATTCAGTATATATTTATTTATTTTATTGATATTATTTAGTGATAATATAAATTGGTTATTTATTCCTATATTTATTTTAGTAATAACAATATTTATGGAATCTAATACTAATTTTGAATCTTTTTACAATCAAAATAATAATATGGAAGTAATACTTGATAATCCAGCTTTAATTGGTACTTTAAAGAAGAAAAAAACAAAATCTAATAAATGTACCATGCCAACAAAAAATAATCCATTTATGAATGTAATTCAATCTGATTATATGAATAATCCTAAAAGAAAACCAGCTTGTAATCCATTGGATGAAAAGGTTAAAAAAGAAATTAAAAAAAAATTCTCAAATAATTTATTTCAAAATACAGATAGTAATAATAGTAATTATTATACTATGCCGTCTACAACAATACCAAATCAACAAAATGAGTTTGCTTTATGGCTATATGGTGGTTCAAATAATAATTGTAAAACAAATCAAAGAAAGTGTATATAAAAAATTATATGTTTTATTAACAAAAAAAAAAAAATTATTTATATTAATAAATGAGTGATAATAAATATATAAATAATCATATAAAAAAAATACAAGATAATAAAAATGAAAAAATAAAATTTGTTAATAATAATAATCTAGTAGGATATGATTTAGCATCTTCTTATGCTAATCCTATAGATATTGAATCCTCATTAAGAATGCCGATCAATCAATTTAAATCAAAAACATCTATTGAAATAGATGGAGAATTAAAAAGAAATAACTATGGAATTAATTATAATAATAAACTTAATAGTAATAATAATAATAATAATAATAATAATAATTATAATAATAATTATAATAATAATTATAATATTTTTAATAATAAACCATATACTGGTCCTGGTAGAGGTATAGGTGATCTTGATATATCAGCAAATGTAAGGTTTGGTATTGATACGCGACGATATAATGAAGAGTATCGTAATAAGAATGAAGGAATCATCCAAGATAGATTTGATATTATTGATTCAGAAATTCAAAATCCAGAAAATGTTGTATTACCATTTCCACAAGGAGGTATACAAACTAGAACAATAAAAAATCTTATTAATGATAATAAAAAAAATTTTAATTTTAAGTATTAAGTTCCATTTCAGTTAATAAATCATTTATTTTGTCTATAGTTGTTGTGGTATTATTCTTATTATTTATATTATTAAAAAAACAAGATAATATTTCATTTTTATATGTTTTCCATAGAATCAATAGAATAATTACAATTAAGACTGAAGAATAAAAAAGTTTATATTTTATTAAATGATCATGTAATGAATTATAAATTTTATCATTTTTTTTAATTTTATCCATTATATTTTTATTTTATATTAGAAATATATTAAAATTAATATACGCACAAAGGTTTTGTATAATTATATTTTATATTATTTACGTTGATTCATAAATAATATAGTTTAAATTTAAAATTTTAAATATAATTTAATATATAATGGAATTAGAAAATATTTATAAATTTACGAAAAATACATTTGATTTTTATAATGATGCTTTAAAATTATATAATAATAAATATTTTGAAGATTCTGGACAACAATTTTGTAAAGTTATATTTAACTTGTATAATATTAAAAAACTATTAAATGAATTAAATTTAAATTCAGAAGAATTAAAAAAAAAAAAAATAGATATAGATAATATGTATAATAAAGTTGATAACATTTTAACAAAATCTTATAATTATGCATATGAAATAGATTTATTAAATAAAAATGATAATAATAGTGATGATGAAATTGAAACTCAAATAAATATTTCAAATAAACAAATTAATAAAGATGATCAAATATTTGAATGTGCAAAAGAAGGTGATATAATAAAATTTGAAAATTTGTTGAAAGAATATGATAATATTAATTATACAACTATTAATTCTTTAGGAGAAACTCCATTTCATATATCAGTTCGTAATGGAGATACGCGAATGACTGAATTATTTTTACAAACAGGAGCAGATATAAATAGTGTAACATCATATGGGTTAACATCAATAGAAATAGCATGTATTAATCATGATTTTACAATGATTTCTGTTTTACAGGATTATGGATGTAAAATAGATAAATTTATTAATCTTCGGAAAGACAGTAATAATAATCCAAAATTATTAAAGAGTTCAAATATAGATTTAATACTAATAATTAAAAAATTAATTAATTTAATTACACCTTTTAAAATTTCCAAAGTAGATTGTTTTATACAATTTAAATCAATTTTAATTAATTATTCAATAAAAACTTCAAGAAAAATTAGGATATTAAAATCAATAGATAAAATTGAATCCTCAAAAATAAAAATAGGATGGGATAATTTAGATTTGAGTGATATATTTCATTTAGTTTGGAATACAATAAAGTCAGAATATTATATAGAATCATTTGATGATATTATTAAAATTCTGATTGAAGAATTATATTATTGTTATAATCAAAATAATAATCTTGTAGTATGCCCATCAAATATATATGAAAGATTAATATATAGTCTAGCAGGTTTTAGACCAGATTTACTTAATATAAATTTAGATTCTGTCTTGAATCAAGAATTAATTTCATATGCAGAAAATTTAAAAAAAAAAAAACTTTCTGAAGATACTGGTGACATTAAAGAATATTTTAATTCTTCGATATATACAAAAGAACAGCAAGATAATATAAAAATATTTAATATTAAATTTAAAAAGTTATTAATCGAAGAGTTTAGTAAAATTTATGTTGATACTAATATATTACAGAAAAAAGAATTGCTAATGAAAATTAATAAATGGATAAATCTGGTTTAATTATAAAAAAACCTTTAAATTATTTTAAAAAAATTATTTCTATTATATATATATATATATAAAATGAGTCAAACACGATTGATATATGACCCTTGTTACTGTAACTTATCAACAAGTGATAGTGTTTCTCCGATGGACTATCAACTATATAAAGGTAAATTTGAAAATTGCCATAGATGTACTACTGATG
>Ga0209634_1002442_pt1 | contig 13016 bp, 4 predicted proteins | sample LinPmetageLP40_FD_184043 | JGI IMG/M metagenome (GOLD analysis project Ga0209634, IMG submission 184043) | Marine viral communities from the Pacific Ocean - LP-40 (SPAdes) (version 2) | ecosystem: Environmental > Aquatic > Marine > Oceanic | place: Pacific Ocean | collected 2010-08-26 | reverse complement strand
AAATCATGCTCCATTATCTGGTGCATTGCAAGAAGTTAGATATTGGGATACACCATTAAGTGAAAGTTTTTTCTTTGATTATGTAGTTAATCCTTATTCAACACAAGGTACAGGAGTTAATACGGCTCCAGATGAACTAATGTTTAGAGCTGATTTAGGAACAGAATTAAATACTGGTAGTAGAATATCTATTCACCCTAAAGTAACAGGTTCTTGGGAAACAACTCAATCCTTTGCTGGTGATAGTAATTTTTACTTAACAGGATCATTTATACAAAATACAGAAAGTATCTATTTAAATCAAGTACCAGGAGGTATAAAAAATAGAATTACAGATAAAGTACAAATAGTATCAACTACAGTACCTTCAGGTTCAACTTTATCACCATTTAGATCAGTTCAACAAACACCATACCCAAGTGGAAGTGCCCCTAATATTAATTATTTAGAAGTAGCATTTTCACCACAAAATCAAATTAATGATGATATAATAGCACAAATAGGTGATTTTAATTTAGGTGATTATATAGGTGATCCAAGACAAATATCTGAATCAACATATTCATATCCTGAGCTAGATGCTTTAAGAGATGCTTATTTTACAAAATATATAAAAAGTTATGATGTAACTGATTTTGTAAGGTTAATTAAATTCTTTGATAATTCATTATTTAAAATGATAGAAGATTTTACACCTGCAAGAACTAGTTTATCATCAGGGGTTGTTATTAAACAGAATCTTTTAGAAAGAAATAAACAAGCACCACCTTCAATGTCGTTTTCTATACCTGAATACTCAGGTTCAGTAAAATCAGCAGCAAGAAATTATGGTGTATATTATACAGAAGTGCCTACATATTTAGACACAGCACAACTCACACAATCTGGGGCTTTAATAAGTGATGATAAATTATCATTTAATGCTGTAGATCTTACGGGTGTAAGTCCTGCAGGACCTTATGTTACTGGTTCATTATTACCTATAACAGGCTCAGCAAATGGACCTTCAGGCTCAGGTGCAACTTTTCAGTTACATATTGATGCTAATAGTGATTTAACAGCCGTAACAGTAATAAATACAGGTAGTAATTATTTTAGAACACAACAAATAACAATAGATCAAGCAACATTAGCTTCAACTGGTATAACAGTAGCAAATGATATTGTAATAACTTTAGATAAAGAAAACCTAGCATTACCTAAAACAGCACCTAACTTCCCTCAATATGCAAATGTTGAAGGTAGTGGTTCATCTATAGAAGTATTTAGTGGAGGAACAGGTGGGGTATTTGAACCTTTTAATACATTATTTGCTGCACCCATAAGTGCATCAGATCAAACAAAATGTTTTGATAATTATTTTTATACATCTTCTAACTCAGAATTAGATATACCTCCAACATCGGGGGCATTAGGTTTTACTTCAATTATTGGTACAGCTACAAATACAATGAGTATTAATATTTCACAATCAGATGGATTAGCAATACCAACAGATTATCTACAACAATTGTATACAGCTTCTATGTTTAATAGTCAATCTTGTTTTGTACAACTTGATGGAGGTATAGATGGAATGATTACTCACCAAATTAACTTTATGGAAAGTATTGAAGGTGGTGGGTATGGAGATGCAGATTATAGTGATGGAACAGAATTATCACCCTCAACATATGGGCAAGTAGCAACAGTAAAATCATCAGGAGATATTGTATTTTATGTAACAGTAACTACAAATAATCCTGCAGTAGCATATACAGATACTGAAAAATTAGAAGTTTGTTTTATTATAGGAGGTGAACCCTCAAGTGGTTTAACAAATAGTGAAGTATCTAGTTCTATGTTTTGGAAACTATATCCAGGATTTTCACAAGATTTTACTGAATATTCTGAAACAACTTTAGGTATAGGTAGCCCAAACACTGCATCTTTAACTCAAGGATCAGGTCAAGGACAATTTACAATACCAAGAGTAGATCAACGTGAATTTTACAATGGTGAATTTCAAGCAGGAACAGGTTCATTACCAGTAGGAATAAAAGATATTTGTTCAACTTTTTTTGGACAGGATGCTATTATAGATTATCAATTCTTTATTCAATGGTTTAATGAAGATACCTTCCAAGAAGCTAGCTTTTTAAGCCCTGAATTTCAACCTCAACCTGGAAATGTATGGTTTTGGGCTGATACAGCAGGATCAACTTTAGCCGATGTTTTAGTTCAAGGCGAACCTTTAAATATTACATCACCATATATTACACAAACAACTGGCCCATTAGTATTTGGAGCGATTTCATCATCTACTCCTTTCACTACAGCCGGTTTTCAAAATTATTCTTTTGGTCAAAATGTATCAGCAAGTATATATACAGGAACATATTTTGATGCTGGAGGAGATTTTACAGGTTCATTATTTGTAAATGCAACCGGTTCAGTTGCTTATATATACCCATCAATATATGGTATAAATAATAGCTCAGTAGCACAGGTAGGTCAAACTATTCTTATAAATAATACAGAATTAAATTTAGTCCTTCCAGGATCGGGTACAGGTGATGTTGAATTTGTATTAACAGCTAATAATATAGATTTACAAGGGGTATTATACCCACCATCTTCTGGATCATCAGCTTCATGGACACCAACATCCCCACAAACCGTATCTACATTAGGTACAGGAATTACAATAGGGTTAACACAATCAATAAGCCAAATAAATGCCTTGCCAGAAATGACTGCAAATGTTGAGGTAATAGGTTCATTATATGAATCCGGAGATACATTTACAATTTCACAGTCTGAATTAACATCATTAAATGCTATATTTGGTCAAGTAGTTAGCCAAGGTTTAACTGTAACATTAGAAGCTGGTGATTTTTTAACACCTACAGTAACTAAGACAAATAAAGTAAAATACATTAAAATGTCTTATGTTGATTCTAATAATGAAAAAATAAGGCCCTATATTAATACTGCGGACTATGTAACATTTACATTTACTAATGCAGCAGATTATTTAAACAACGAAATTAATGGTTTCCAAACATATTTTATTGGATCCGCAACAAATCAACCATCTTCAACAATAGGAGATGTTTCAAATTTATTAAATATATTTTCAGAACCCTCTTCAGATGCTGTAACATCATTTGATACACAAACTTATGATTTATCATTTAGTGCAAGTGGTGACTTTATTTATCAAGCAACACAATCTGGAAATGACCCACTAGTAGTTATAGAAGGTGGATTAACATCTTCAATACCACAAGGTTATTTCCCACCAGTAGCACAAGGTTTCCCAACGGAATCATTTATAAGAGGATGGGGACAAGCAAATTATTATAAAGCAACACCTGGGGATTCAGAAATATTTTTAACAACGTCATCAGGTTTTTACCATGACCCATTTGGGTTTAATAACTTTACAACCTCTTCAAGAGAATATGATTTTGATGGGTCTGAACCATATACACAAAGTGTATTACCTTGGTTCATAAATGTAACAGCAAGTACAACTCAAATTTTAAGTAATTCAAGTTTAGTAGGTAGTTTAGGAGCAACGGATTTACAACTATACACAGGATCAATTACAGCATCAGCTGTAGATTTAGGTCTTGGGTTTAATACATATACAGCGCCTACTCCTACTTTAACACATATAGCACAGGATCCACTTTTACAACAGTTAGGTCCAGGTAAAGTACTTACAAATATTAATAGTTGGACCCCTCAATATCAAAGTGGAGGTATACAAAACGTATTAGTATCAGGATTAGGAGGTTCGTCAGTTGATTTTAGTACAACTATAACGTATGTAGAAAATTTATCAGCACCATTTAATAATTGGTTAACTTTTACTCAACCTTTAGGACAAACACCTCAAACAGTACAACTAGCAGCAGCAAGTGTAAGTCCGGGTATTTACCCAACTTTAGGAGCATTTGTAAGAACAGCATATGTAAACTTTACACCAACAGGTCCAACAGGAAATGGACCAACAGTACAAGTAATTGTACAACAATGGTTTACAGCTGGTAATTCAAATGGATATGGAGCAACAATAGATTTTGGATATTATAATTAATAAAAACAGCTTTGAATATTAAATATTTATAATTATATTATAGACACATGAGTAGCATAAAATACTATTACAAAGAAACAACAAATCAGGTATTTGTATCTGGGTCAGACTCGACTTCAGGTATGAATGCATTACTCGAGACTATAAAAGATCCTGCTCCTATTTTAAATGCAAACTATACATCAAAAATTACATCAATAGGAGCTAATGTTTCATATGTAGTAGATAATGGAGTTGAACATAGATATTTAGTTCCTTCAAATGGAGGAATAAATTTTGGATCAATAACGGTTACAGGAGCAGGTGGTGGAACTCCTATTACAGGATTAGATGGTAGTATAAGTGGGTCAAATGCAGCAATGTCAGTAGTATCTACTGAAGTATCATCTGGTGTTTATCAAATTACTCAAGTTAGTATTTTATCAGGTAATGGTTCTTACCCACTTTCAGATGGATGGGCAATTGGAGAAACAATTACAATTACAGCTGCCCAATTAAATACCGTTAGTATACCAACAACATCAGATTTAGTTATTAACTTACAAGCTAGTAATATAAATTTTACATCAACTACAATACCAATTGCGGATAATCAAGAACTTTATGTTTCTAGAGGATTTAATACTGTTAGTGGTGATGGGAATACTTACAAATACAATCCATATTTACATAGACCATATAAATCATATATCTTAACAGAAACAGGATCGGGAACACCTTCAGACCCATATTTACCAGTTGGTAATCCGGTAAATACAGGTGCTAATGATACTCAAGGATCAATATTTATTGACGCTTATGATTATGCTCAGTTATCTATAGTTGGTAATGTTGGAGGAACTCATGTTTCACAATCTTTAGATAGTGGATCATTTACAATATTTCACGAAAATAGAGATGTTGAATTTTGGATATTTACTAAATATCACACATTAAGTAGTTTTCCTATAGCAGGAGCCTTTTATAGTGTATATCAAGAACATATATCATCTTCAATAAACTCACAAGGATTTAATGCTTCAACAGCAGGAACATATCCTGGTGCAGGTAATGTTGCTTTAAATAATACAACACAACAATCATCAACAGTCTTATCATTAGCTAATTCACAGGCCGTTGGAGAACTATTAGGACCATATTCAGAATCTTTTGCTTCCCATGGTCAATCATTAGGTAAAATTAGAGTTGAACAAAATAATAATAATAATAATAATATTATATATGATGTAACAGCTATAGATAATATGAATAGTGGTCAATATTGGGACTTTACGGTAACAAATGGAGTACTTTCAAACCCAAATCAACCATTTATTAATGGGGCGGTTGTAAATGTAGTATTACAAGCACCAAAACTAGTTAATAGAGTTAACCAAACTAGAGGAGTTACATCAAATCAAACAGCACAAAGGTTTACACAACAATTAAATAATGGAGAGTATAGTTTTACTTCTAGTGCATTTACTACAACAGCAGGTAATGGATCACCAGCTAGTGGTTCTACACAATTTGGTTTATTTACTCTGTATGATGATTATGTAACATATGAAGCACTATTAAGCTCATCTGCAGCAACAGATATTACAATAACATTTACAGGGTCAGATGGGAACCCTCAATATTTTGATTTAGTAAAAGGATTTAGTGCTACTTATAATGCACTAACAGGTACCCCTAGTTTTGCAGGTACAATTGATTACAATAAATTTAGTAATACAATTACAAACCCATCATATACAACTAATGTAGCTCCTGTACAGGGAGTATTTTCAAGTAGAATAAATGATGTGTATTTATCTTTTTCATCATCGTTATCATCATCACAAGATGGTTTATATGTGTTTAATCAACTACCATCAGGAGACATTCAAGTAACAGCTTCTATGTTAGTTAGTGTATGGACAGGTGAAGAACCAGGAGCAGTATTTGGAACAGGTGATTATGGAACTGGAGATTATGGTGAACAAACATCAACAGCTGGTGTAACTTGGCCTACAGCATCATTAGAAATATACACAGGTAGCTTCCCTAATTCTATACCTAATATAGGAGATATACCATTAACATCCTCTGAAGTAAGGTCATTAACTTTCCATACTCAGGATGAACCACTAACAATGAGCATTTTAATACCCTCAGAATCAATTCAATTTCAAGATTGTTTGAATGTAGCAGTAAAAGTTTACAATGGGGATGGTATTACAATACAAAATTCACTAGTAGTAAAAGAGTATAATTTAGAATTTGCTAATCAAATAGCAGGTGATGGTGTTGGTACAGTCCCAACATTAATAGAAAACGCATTTTCAGGTTCAGAATCAACAAACGGGTTTAGTAACGCGTATGATTGTCAACCTTTATTAAATAATGTAGCACAATATAGACTTAACCCACTAATACAGGAAGTAGATTATTCAACAGATCCTTATAATCCAATTAATTTTCAACAGATATTATCAGGTTCAGCTCGTAAATCATCAGTACCCGAATCAAACTATACACAATTACCTTCAATTTTACCAAGATATAATGGTTCAAAATCAACGGCTAATGGTGTAAATACAATTGACGGTTTAGGTGGTGCTAGTGGAAGAGAAACATCATTTGGTGTAGTTCCTGTGGTAGATTATTTAACAGCTTATTTTGGATACGCAGATCAAGTTGTAGACCCATACCCTGTAGTTAATAATAAAACATTATTTAATGTAAAATATTTAATAAATTCTGCTGGTGATGCTTTACAACCTGTATTATCTCCATATACGGCTTATGATTTAGAAGGAAGTTGGACAGAAGGTGGTTTAGCAAGAATAGGTATAAACCAGATATCGGGTTCAACACAGTATGATAATTTAAATAACTTCCAAAAAGTATTTAGAGTAGCAAAAGAACCTGTACCAGTACTATGGTCACAAACAGGTGCTGACTCATTTGCTGTATCAGGAAGTGAAGATTATCCAACTATTACATCATCAATCCCATTAGCAGGTAACCCATCTAGAGTATCTAGTTATGTTGCTGCCTTTTGTAATTATGGTTTAGCAGCACAAGGTAATGTTTTTAATGCTAATAATGGCGATGATAAAAATATTACTATGGTTAATGCCTTAGCAGGTATAACATCTTCAATACAGGTTAATACAACGGATATTGATTATCCTGTTGATTATGGATACTCAGGTAGTGATGGACTTAGATATATTTCATCATCACTTATAACACAGTCAGTATCTGAACCAGGATATTATGGTAATGCCGGAGAATATTTCTTTACAGCAGATCCATTTGCTACTAATGGTGCAATATCTTCTGGGCAGTTATCTGATGATTATAAACTTGTTTTTAACTTTCAACAAGAATCATCTGCAGTATGGAGAGTTAAAACTGATAATGGTGGTTTCTGGGATAGTAGTGATTATAACTGGGGTTATGTTGGATACATAATAATAAGATTACAAAAAACAACATCTACAAGTTTAACAGCAACTTCATGGACAAACTGTAATTTAGATTTAATTGATAATCCTTTACTAATTGGATATTATGGTAATGCTGCTCAATCTTTAAACTTAACAAATGTTTTAGGTTCAAGTAATGCAGGATTAAGAAATAATAACACAGAATTTAAAATTAGAATACACGCTGATCAAATTAAAGGTGCTTTTAACTCACAAGGTAGATATGCTCCAAATGCTGATTATATGAAATTCGTTGCCAACTTACAAAATGGTAATGGTGAAACAATAGTATCAGGTACTAGATATAGATGGTATGTTGAATTACAATACCAATCAGAACCTTTAGAAGCACCACATAACTTCTGGAATCCAACTTATAGTTGGTATAATGATTGGGTAAACCCTGCAGCGGGTGCTGGTGGTCCATTTTTCGCAACTAATGTTGAAGGAGATTTAGGTGGTCAATCATCAGCTGATAACGCTTTAAATTTTCCATTCTGGGCATTTTCACAATCAGCAGGTTCACCGGTATATAATGTAATAGAATTACAATCAACAAATGGTAATTCAGCTTATGGGATTGAAAATGGTTATTTCCAAGGATATTTACCATATACAGCATCAATAAATGCAGTATTCCCTGGAGGTTTAGAACCAGCAGATACTACAATACCACAGAATAATATTCCTTGGTCGGTTGAAATAGGAGATGAAATTAGATTTGAAAATAATGAATCAAAAGCATTTAGAATACAAGAAATAATTTCACCACAAGAAAATAATTCATTAACTGGAACTAACAAACTAAAGTTAATATTAGATGGTAACATACAAGCGGCAACAAATATCAACTTTTTCTTATTAAGAAGGTATAGATATAGTCCAAATTCAATAGTAATAGATCAATTATTTCCTTATGGAGGTTTACCTGTTTCAAAAGAATTTATTGTAAGTGATAATTCTATAACAAAATATTTAGATGCTACGGGTGAAGAAAAAGGACAAGCAGAATCAACAACTTCCTCAACTGTAATAACTCCTTCAGGGAGCTTTGTAACAAAGTATTCACCTTTATTAAAACAAGATAATACACCTACGGGTATAGTTTTTCCACACTATCCAATTCCAGAAATAGAATTAGAACCAGATAGTATAATAAGCGACCTAAGGGATAAAAAACTAGTAGATTAACATATTTATAACATATAACAATATTTATATAAAAAAACAACAATGGGATATTTAAATAATTCAGTAATAACAGTTGACGCTATTTTAACTACAAAAGGAAGAGAGTTACTAGCAGCCAACGATGGTTCTTTTAGAATCACACAATTCGCACTTTCAGATGATGAAATAGATTATACACTTTATAATCCATCACATCCATCAGGTTCTGCATTCTATGGTCAAGCTATAGATGGAATGCCTTTATTAGAAGCATTCCCAGAACAAACTCAAATAATGAAGTATAAGTTAGCTACACTACCAAGAGGTACAGCTAAACTACCTATACTTAATTTAGGGTATGATGCAATAACTTTACAACAAGGTGCTACAATTGCTATTACGCCTCAAACATTAAACTATTTAGGTAATGACCAAGTATTCGAAACAGCAGGATATTCAGCTACTATTGCAGATATTAGATTGTTAAATACTTTTGAAGCAACTGGTATTAATACAGCAGCAGCTGCAGCAGCAAATGCTACATCAACTCAAACAATAGGAACTAATGTATCATCAACAATTACAGGTACACAGTTTACATTAAGAGCAACTACTGTAAATACATTATTTGGATCTAATTCGACATTATTAAGTACACTAACAGTAAATGGTTTAGATAGTGGAGCAAGAATTACTATTCCAATAACAATAACTAAGTCAACAACATAAATAAAAATAAATGGCATTTAAAAGATTAGAAGCAGACGATTTTGTAGTAAGTGCACAGGCACAAACGGCTACTTGTTGGTCAAATAACGAACCAACTTTAACAACATTTTTCACCCAATCTAATCAGATTAACAGTGATTCAGGTGTGTATTATACTACCGTATTTAATGGTAACCCTACATCTTCTCTTTCAACTGCTCAATTTGAAATTGCCTATGGTAATAAAAATGGTGGAGGTGCTTATGCATTCAACTCATTAGTATCTAATGTTTCTCCAGCATCAACTATTTATGGACAATATAGAACATTAGTACTAGAAGATGAAAATTCAGATTTCGTATTTGGAGGTGTAACAGGAAGTTCTATTTATGCTTTAAGTATAGAAAGATCAAGATATAAACAATCATTATTCCCAGGTTCAATGAATCTTAGATTAAGTGGAAGTGGTGCAGGTGAAACAACATTATATCTAACAGATAATTCTAAAACAGCAGGAATTAACTTACCAACATATTATGGAACAACAAGAGCTTATCAAATTGTATCCGGTTCAGATGGTGTAGCAAATACATCAGTTAATGATAATGGATATTCTCAATCTAGTGGTTCATATGGTTTATTTTTACCAGATATTGGAACAATACTATTAAATGGAGATGCTTTAGATGTTAATGCAGCAACAGGTATTAATTTACAAACTGAATTATCAGCAAATACTCCAGGTTCACCAGTTAATTCACTTAAAATGTGGCAAGCAATGTCAGGTAGTAGTTACTTTGGATTAAACTCTGAAGAAACAATTACATCAGATTTTGTATTTGTTAGAGCAAGAAACAGTGAATTTAATTATTCAGAAAACCCATCATATATTTCAGGATCAACTGGAGAAGTTATTTATGATTATTTCATTAATAACCCTCAAACATATATGACAACAGTTGGTTTATACAATGATGCAAACGAATTATTAGCAGTAGCAAAATTATCAAAACCTCTTAACAAAGACTTTACAAAAGAAGCTTTAGTTAGAGTTAAATTAGATTTTTAAGAATGGATGGCGGCGTACAAACAATTCAACTCACAGGATATAATAATATCACCTTTAGAATTAACTAAAGGGTTCGAATACCAAGGCAATGCATTAACAGCATCAAATGTTGACATTGCTAGATATTTAGGTAGTCCTATTAATAACGTTTTAACAACTGGAACAACTGATACACAATATACACAATCAGCTGTTTACAGCTCTATTCGACAACTATATTACTCCAATTATATATCAAGTAGTAATGGTGAAGTTCAACAAGTAAACACAGCATCAATACAACCAGATGGAACATCAATTGGTCCCGTAGGTAGTAATGCTTTTTTCAATTTTGAACAAACGGATTTAGTACCCGAAAAGTACTTCCCAACAAGTTCATATACCGTTTTAACATTAGATGGAGCAAAATATGGTTCAGCTAAATATGGAGAAGCAGTTTATGGAGTAGGAACAGTAAACCCTACAATATCCGTAATGTCTATACCAAAAGCATTATTTGGAGATTTTCTTCAACCTAAATCACTAAAAATTATAACTCCTAGTGGGAGTTATTTTGATGATGGGGAAGGAAGATTAATGAGAGATTGCCCTTTAAGAATACCATCACAATCTATAAATGTTGGTAACGTAATATACGAACATGGAATGGTTGTATTTACTGGAGGACCAAGAAATATAGGTACAGGTGAATTAGGGTATGGAGAAGCAGAATATGGAGCTGGAAAATATGGTGGTAGAACTGTAGGATATACTGATGTAGATAATTTTGCATTTACTACAAACATAACCGCATCATTTTCATCCTCTTTTACTATTTATGAGACGCAATATAAATGCACGTTAGCAGAAGATGAATTTAATTATTCACTTAACCCAACAACAATATCAGGTTCTAGTAATGATGGTACAGTTTACAATTTTGTAAGTTCATCATACTTTTCACCATATGTTACAACAGTTGGTATGTATAACAATAATAATGAATTAGTAGCAGTTGGGAAGTTAGCGCAACCCTTACCTACTTCTAGAACAACTGACACAACTATTTTAGTAAACATAGACAGACAATAAAATTTACATATTTATAATAAAATATAACCTTATACCATGGCATTAACACTAGATAAAACTAATATACAAACAGGTTTAACAATAGAGGCTCTTCAAGTCTCTCAATCTGTTGACGCTTTCACAGGTGCCCAAAATTACGACATTACGATTGGTAATAGTACGGATCCAGCACTTTCAGGGTCACTTAAAATAACAGGATCATTACATTTATCAGGTTCATACAATAAATTTGATATGGGACCAGCAATTGCCTCAACAGGGTATGTTGTACAAATTGATGATACTACTAACACAATTTCTAAAGCATCAATAGCATCCGGAACAAAAGGTGCTCAAGGTGTAGCAGGAGATAAAGGTGCGGTAGGATCAGCAGGTCCTCAAGGCGCTACAGGTGCAGGAGGTTCAGCAGGTGCAAAAGGTGATTTAGGACCAAATGGTCCAGCAGGATCACAAGGCGCATCAGGTGAAAAAGGCCAAAAAGGCGAAGTAGGTACTCAAGGTACAATTGGTAACACAGGACCACAAGGTGCTAAAGGAGACATAGGTCCCCAAGGTGAAACAGGTGCAGGTGGTGCTAAAGGAGACATTGGTACTCAAGGTGAAACAGGTGCAGGTACACAAGGTGCTACAGGTATTACAGGACCATTAGGACCACAAGGTGCTATAGGTAATACAGGCCCAAGTGGGGGTGCTGGTGGTAAAGGTGATACTGGAGTTAAAGGAGATGAAGGTGATAAAGGCCAAAAAGGTGAAGTAGGAGCAACAGGTCCACAAGGAGTTGATGGTGCTAAAGGTGATGAAGGTGTAGGTACTCAAGGTGCTATAGGTACTCAAGGTACAGATGGTGTAAAAGGAGACAATGGTGATAAAGGCCAAAAAGGTGAAGAAGGTGTAGGTACTCAAGGTGCTATAGGAAGCAAAGGAGACAAAGGTGCAGAAGGTGTAGGTACTCAAGGTGAAACTGGAGATAAAGGACAAAAAGGTGAAATAGGTGCTGATTCAACAGTAGCTGGACCACAAGGAACAATAGGTGCTCAAGGTGTTATAGGTACAAAAGGTGCTGATTCAACAGTAGTTGGACCACAAGGAGCAACAGGTACACAAGGTACAATTGGATCTAAAGGTGATGAAGGCTCAGGTGGTGGATCAGGTGATGTATATAACACACAAACAAGATATAGAATGTCTTTCAGTGGAACTCACGAACTATATGCTACTTGCACAAGTAATATGTTTGCAACATCAGGTTGGACAAGATCAGGTACACAACTAACAATAACACATTCTGCTCACGGATTATCAGGTACTGATAGAGTAGTAGTAAGAAATGCTAACCAAGATTATAAAACAGCATCCGTAATTGGTCTCCAAACGAATGAGTTTACTGTATCTTGTGATGATGTAGGAGCTACAAGTGGAACAGGTGCCGTATATGGAACATTATTTGCAGCAA
>Ga0209634_1002441_pt1 | contig 13019 bp, 15 predicted proteins | sample LinPmetageLP40_FD_184043 | JGI IMG/M metagenome (GOLD analysis project Ga0209634, IMG submission 184043) | Marine viral communities from the Pacific Ocean - LP-40 (SPAdes) (version 2) | ecosystem: Environmental > Aquatic > Marine > Oceanic | place: Pacific Ocean | collected 2010-08-26 | reverse complement strand
ATCACTTCCTAAGATACAGATACCAACTGAACCAATAAACGAAGAAGATGTAACTGAAGAAACTATCAACGAAGCACCTGAACAACAAATGGCTAGTCAGTTAAATAAAGTTAGTGATACTATACTTAAAATAACAGACAAATTTAAAGGTAAAGCTGATGTTGATGGTATGACTAGAAGTTGGATGATGGGATTACACGCTAGATTAAAAAAAGCTGGGATTAAAATATGATTAAATTAAAAGATTTTTTAAATGAAGAAGATTGTGGCTGTGGTGGTCATAACACCTGTGGGTGTGAAATAACTGAATCAGTTGATGATGTATCTAAAGCAAAAAAACAATTACAAAAGGTAATGACTGCAGAAAGTGGACTTCGTAAATTAATGTATGATTTATCAGATAGATTGAACTCCGATCCTTTAAACCAAAAACTTTCTACTAAATTAAAAAATTCATATAAAAACAATGTAACTAAATTTATGAGAGATGTAGTTGGTATTGTTAAGGATATGAAGTAATGGCATCCAAAGCAGAAATAAAAAAGATGAGGGATGAGTTTAAAAAGACTGGAGAATTACCACCTCATTTAAAAAAGATGGCAAATGATTTAAAGAAATTTAAGGTAAAGCATAAAGTAAAAAATGTTGTAGTTCCAGGTATGGAATGGATGAGTAAGTTAGGTGAGGAAAGAGACTATAAAGACGAGTATAAAAAATTTCAATCTTCTACAAAGTCTAAAAAATATAGAGCAGAATTAAATAAGTATAATCGTAAGAAGGGTACTTATGGGAATGGTGATGGTAAAGACGCATCACATAAAGGGGGAAAGATCGTGGGATTTGAATCACAATCTAAAAACAGAGGAAGAGCTGAAAAGAGTCGTTTAAAGAAAGAGGGTAAGTTAAACGAAAATCCAGCAGCCATAGCTGCTGCTCAAGCAATGACAAAAATTAAAATGAAAAATCCTAAAACAGGTAAAGAGGCATCTGCTACTAATGCTCTTAAAGATAAAGATAACCCCAATCATAAAAAAGCTAAAGGTATTTTCAGTAAATTAAAAGATAGGTTTACTAAAAAGAAAAAAGAAGAACCTAAGAAACAATCTAAATCAGATGGTGATTTTTACAAAAGACAATTTGCAGGTGAAGAAAAAATACGAGAATATATTAGAAGTGAAATTAAAAACGGAAACATCACATCTAAATCCTTAGATGAAACAAACAAACAAACATTACTAAATATAGCTAAAATGATGAAGGGTACTAATGAATCCGTAACTGAACACACTGTAACATTTACAAAAGATGATATGGAAAAACTTCATAGCAGTGGTGAGGTGATAAAGGCTGATCCTGATGGTAAAGAACATACTTATGTTTACAAAGAATATGTCAAAGTCTAGTTATAAAAAAATAATGAATGAGTCGGTGGTATCGATGGGTAAGGTTTACTCTAATCCATATGCAAACTCATTTAAATCAACTAAACAAATTAATGAAGATGGTCACACAGATGTACCGTCTGCAATACGAAAATTAAAAACATCAATAGAAGATTGTCAAGATATCCTACAGAAACTTGAATCACTAGGAGATAAACCACTGCCAAGTTGGTGGACAGATAAAATTACATTATCTGCAAACTATTTAAATAAAGCTCGTGATTATTTACTAAATACAAACGAATCATTAGATACACCAGCAAAATATAGTAATCCTGAGGCTAAACTACATATAGATGCAGACATAACACAGATGTCAAAACAATTAGGTAAAGCTTCACAGCAAGTCATTAAAATAATGATGGATGGTGTTAAGGGTGGACGATATGATGCCCTAGATATACAAAGAGGAATAGAATTTGGCCCTCTTAACAGAACACATGAGGGTGAAAGACCTTTTATGAAGATGTTATGGAGAAAAGTTCGTAAAGGATTTAGAAGATATGTGCCTAAAGGAAAATTAAGAAAATAATTAACAATAAACTTATTGATGTTATATTTATATAAGATGAAACTAAGTTGAATCGTTAAGATCAGTAGTTCATCAATGTCTTAACATAAGAAAATTCAATAAATAATTAATAATAACTAATTTGAGTAGAACTTAAATTAAATTAGGAGAGTAATAATGGGAAAAAGAGCCGACATGGGATCAGACCTGATAGGAAAATTTGGTGGTGATCTACAAGATTTAGTAGAAAGTGTAGCAACTTTAACAGATAGTAATACACTTAGTGGAAATTTAATTGCAAATGCAGGATTTGTACTAGGATTACAAACTGTAGTAGCAGCTGGTTCAGACCAAGCTGGTGCAGGAGCTATTACGGCTCAAGGTGGAGCAGTCGTATTATGTTCAACTGCAGATAACACAAAGGGTATTAGATTACCAGTATTATCAAGTGTTAGTGTAGGTGAAGTGTACTTAATTTTAAATAACCTCGCAAACAAAACATTAGAAGTGTATCCTGGATCAGGTGATGCTATAAATCCAGTAGCTGATAATGGTGCTGTTACAATAGCTGCAGACACTATGCTCATATGTATAGCACAAGATGCTGTTCAATGGTTTAGTGGTGAGTTACCAGTAACTGCTGCTTAATAAATAAATAAAAGGACTTATTATGTCGAAGAAAATAAAGTTAAAAGATTTACTAAATGAAAATTTTAGTGGAGCTATGATGGGTGGTATGGTATCAAGAAGTGCTTTCGATACTAATACTAGTCTATCTAAAATAGTAAAAGAAAAATATGGAGATGTTGATGGTCAAAACATTGATGTCAAAGGATTAACTACTGAAATATCACAATTCAATGAAATTGGTGAAGCTATTTTTGGTAAATCTAATATAACTAAAATTTCTGAGAAATTAAGTCGAATTGCAAGTCAAGCAAAATCTCATACTCTTCAAGAAACCGAATCTTGGTTTGATAAGATAACTGTAAATCGTAATATGAAAGAACTTACTGGATTGTCTAAACAGTTCAGTAAGATTTCTTCAGAATCAGAATCATTACAACAAAGAATGGGTGCTCTATATGAAGATATGGGTAATATTCTTGGTAGATATTATGAGATTGGAGAAGTACATATATCTGGTCATGACTCAGATGATGTCGAAACTAAAGATATAGAAGAAAATGCATATGAAAAATTCTTCCAATCAGCAATGAAAAAATTTGGTATTAGTTCACCAGATGAATTAGAAGATGATAAGAAAAAAGATTTTTTTAATTATGTAGATAAGAATTACAAAGCAAAAAACGAGAAAGACTAAGAGGTTAATATGGCAATAAAAATTGTTGTTAGAAATAACAATATTGAAAAAGCTTTAAGTTTATTTAAAAAGAAAGTAAAAGAAAGTAAATTAATGTTAGAGCTGAGAGATCGTGAATTTTATAAAAAACCATCTCTATTAAAAAAAGAAAGAAACGCAAAAGCTAGACTTAGAAATAAAAAGTATTAAAAAAGTAGTTATTTTTTAATAGTTGTATATTTATATATATCTAAAATAAACACACCGTTCTTATCGTATACGGTGTAATCAAACATAATAATTCTATTATAGTTTCCAATAACTATATTAAATCCAAATATGGAGAAAAGTAATGGATGATCTTTTAAAGGATGCCATTGCGGATGCTAAAGCAGTTCGTGAAACAGCTTTAGAAAATGCAAAAATAGCTCTCGAAGAGGCTTTTACCCCAAGACTACAATCTATGCTTTCAAAGAAGATTCAATCTGAAGTTGAAGATGAAGATGAAGTTGAAGAAGGTGAACACGAAGGTGATGATGAAGTGGAAGAAGAAGGATATCATGAAAATGACGAAGATCCAACTGATGAAGATTCTGATGAACCTAGTGTAGAAGAAGATGAAGATGAACCTGAGATAGAAGAAGAAGGTATCATTGAAATCGATGGTGTGAAGTATGCACCTGTAGTTTCTGAAGAGGAAGAAGATGAAGTTGAAGAAGGTGAACATGAAGAGGACGATGATGTAGAAGAAGATTTAGACCTCGAATCAGTAATCAAAGAACTTGAATCTGAACTTGACGAGGGTGAACATGACGAAGAAGATGAAAAAGATGAATCTGTTGAAGAAGAAGTAGATGCCACAACTGGTATTGGTTCTTCTGATAACAAAGGTGGTTCAGCAGACAAATCTTCTGGTATAGGTACTAAGGATAAAGCCAAATTTGAATCAGTTGATGTAACTGAAGAAAAAGACGAAGATGGTGACGAAGTCGAAGAAGATATCGATCTCGAAGAAGTACTTAAAGCACTTTCTGAAGAAGAACACGAAGATGAAGAAAAAGAAAAGAACGAAGTTGCAGAACTGAAATCTGATCTTGATGAGCATCGTAATGTCGTTAAATACTTACGTTCTAAACTAAATGAAGTTAACTTGCTTAATGCAAAACTACTTTTTACAAACAAACTTTTCCGTTCAAATGGTTTAACAAATGAACAGAAGATGAAAGTTGTAGAAACTTTTGATAGAGCAGCTAACCTTCGTGAAGTTAAATTGGTTTATTCCACTTTAGCTGAGTCGTTTAGTTCAAAACAAACTAAAACTGAAATTAAAGAAACAAAAGGTTCAGCTTCTAAAGCTGTCGCATCAACTAAGTCTAAAAAATCAGAAGTAATTTCTGAAGGACATGAGTTGAGAGATAGATTCAAGAAGTTGGCTGGTATTCTTTAATTTTTAACATGATATTGGAGAAAATATAATGTCGAAATTTAAAAATCTTTCAACAGTCGAGAAATTGATGGATGGGTTTAACCCTCATCGTCAACGACAGGAAGAAACTCGCGGATTAATCAAGAAGTGGGAGCCTACCGGATTGTTAGAAGGTCTTAAAGATGAACAGAAAGTAAACGGAATGGCTATGTTACTTGAGAACCAAGCTCGTCAGTTAATTGACGAAGCTAGTTCAACAGGAACATCAGCAAATTCTGAAGAGTGGTCTGGTGTTGCGTTACCATTGGTAAGAAAAATCTTTGGTGAATTAGCAGCTCAAGAGTTCGTATCTGTTCAACCTATGAACCTTCCATCTGGTCTGATTTTCTATCTTGATTTTAAATATGGAACAGCACAACCAGGATTCGGAGATGGTGACCAAGTTTTTGGTATAACTTCCGGTTCAGATGCTGATCCTTCACAGGGTTTATATGGTGCAGGTAGGTCTGGATACTCTATCAATGATTTCCCATCAACATCCGTAGAAATTGGACTAGCTAGTGAAGCTGGTGCTCTTTCAACTGGATCAATTACATGGGCAGATGTTGACTTTGAACCAGGTTTATCAGCTTCATTAAGTAGCTTAAAGTACTTTGATGTAGCTCTTTCAAATCTATCTAATCCTGATAAAGAAGGTGCAAAAGCATGGGAAATTTCTGGATCAACTGCGTTTGATGCATACTACCCAGCTTACACAAAACTACTTAATGGTATCAATGGTACTGAAGTAGAACCTTCAAGTGATGCAGCTTCTCATGTACGTTTTATCGTAGATGAAGTAGCCGCAGCTGGACTACATGTAACTGTTAGTTACCATAAACAACCTAGTGATACAACACGTGGTGACTTTGAAGCTACTTCAACTCAGATTGATGCTAATCCTGAAACGGATATTGATATCCCAGAGATTGACATCGCGATGCGTTCAGTTGCTATTGTTGCTAAAACACGTAAATTGAAAGCTGTTTGGACTCCTGAGTTAGCTCAAGACCTTAACGCTTATCATAGTGTTGATGCTGAAGCAGAACTTACTTCACTATTAAGTGAGTATGTGTCTATGGAAATCGATCTTGAAATCCTTGACATGCTTAACCTAAATGCATTGGCAAAAACAGAAAGATGGTCAGCAAGAGTTGGACATGAGTTTAATTCTGCAACTAATCTATTTGCCGAGTCATCAGGTGCTTCTAACGCTTACACTAAAGGTGATTGGTTCCAGACTCTTGGTAACAAGATACAGTCTGTTTCCAATGCAATTCATCAGAAAACTCTACGTGGTGGTGCAAACTTCATCGTAGTAAGTCCTGAAGTTGCTACTATCCTTGAATCTATTCCTGGATATGCAACATCTTCTGATGGTAATGCATCTACTAACTCATATGCAATGGGTGTTCAAAAAGCTGGTTTATTGAACAACCGTTACACAGTTTACAAGAACCCTTATCAACTTGAAAATACGATATTGGTTGGTTTCCGTGGAAGTAACTTCCTAGAAACAGGTGCTGTGTATGCTCCGTATGTTCCGTTAATTATGACTCCTCTCGTATACGATCCTAAAAACTTTACTCCACGTAAAGGTGTTATGACTCGTTACGCGAAGAAGATGGTTAGACCTGAATTCTACGGAAAAGTCATTGTTGCTGATGTTAACTATGTGTAAATAGTTGATTTCAACTAAGACTGTACATTAAGTACAAAACTAAAAAGGGGAGAGATTAAGTTCTTTCCCCTTTTTTTTATTCAATATTATCCGTTCTTATATTTATTAATGAATAAATGTATGGAAATTAGGAGAATTTTATATGGCACAAGAAGTAATTTGGCAGGGAAGTAGTTCTTTTTCAACAGGACAGACACCGTGGGGATTATATGATAGTGATTCCGACTTTTCTTCTGATGTAGATAAATTTGCAGATTGGTGTGCTCGTAGACTAGGACATCCAATTATGTCAGTAGAATTACAATCGGGTTCTTTCTATGCTTGTTATGAAGAATCTATTACTGAGTACTCAGCACAAGTAAATCAATTTAATATAAAAGATAATTTATTACATCTTACTGGTCAAGAAACTGGCTCTAGTAATAATGTAACACATAAACGAGTTACTCCAACAATGGGTAGAAGTGTATTTTTATCTAAACAATATGGAACTGAGGCTAGTGTTGGTGGTAATGTAGATATTAAAAAGGGTTCTATATCAATAACAAGTGATGCTCAAGAGTATGATTTAAATTCTTTAGTTGTTGATGGCAGTGGAAGTGGTTCAATTGAAGTAAAGAGAGTTTACTATGAAGGTACTCCTGCTATGCAAAGATTTTTTGATCCATATGCGACAACTGGATATGGCACTATAAATATGGTACAAGGTTTTGGATTTGGAAATAATTCACCGGCAGTATCTTTTACTCTAATGCCGTTATTTGAAGATTTATTAAGAGTACAGGCAATTGAATTAAATGATTCAATACGAAAATCAGCTTATAGTTTTACATTGGTAAATAATAAGTTAAGAATATTTCCTGATCCAGAAGAAGGAAGTACTATTTACTTTGACTATGTAAATACATCTGATAGAGATAATCCTTTATTTACTGAATATAGTGGTTCAGCTGATGTAGTATCAGATTTTTCAAATGTTCCGTATGATAACATGGAATATCAATATATTAATGATGTTGGCAAGCAATGGATTAGAAAGTATGGATTGGCCTTGACTAAAGAATTACTAGGTATAATTCGTTCTAAGTATGGTACAATACCAATACCAGGTGCTGATACAACTTTAGATGGTGACACATTACGATCAGAAGCTTCTGCAGAAAAAGAAGCTCTGGTAACACAATTAAGAGAAATGTTAGAACAGATGAGTAGAAAAGCTCTTTTAGAAGCTGATAAAGATGAGGCTGAGTTTTTAAATGAGAAATTAAACAAAGTTCCAATTCCAATTTTCATAGGATAATATAATGGGTAGTCGTTTTTATTCACAAAAAGACATAGATACCTTTGATAAATTCAATAAAGAATTAGTAGGGGATTTATCTACAGGTAAAGATGGTATAATTTATCAACCGATAGTAATATATAAAGTATCGGTATATGATACTGAAGTAAATATGTATGGTGAAACTGCAAAAGGAAAAACCTATAAAGCAGGTGTTCAAGTTTCATCATTAGTTGAGGCGGAAGATCAAACAACTACTACAGATGAGTTTGGGCCTGATGTACAACAAGGTGTTGTATTCTCACTATTACGACAATCATTAGTGGATATAAGTTATGTTGTAGAAATAGGAGATGTTGTTGATTGGAATAGTGGATATTGGGAAATATCTTCAATTAGTGAAAACCAACTAACAGGTGGACAATCAGATTTTAATCACTCTGTTATTTGTAATGCGTTCTTGGTTAGAATATCTAACTTAAACATTGAAAGGGTGAGAAGTATATAATGTCAAATAGAAGTGAGTCTAATAAACCATTACCGAGAAAACAACGAGTTATAAACAGAGGGTATTTATATTCACGAAAAGACGAGGATATAAAAAACGCTGAAGTAACTCTCATGGACATGGATGGTGCTATTCATCATTACTTCAATGATGTCATAAAACCATCTGTTGAGGATAATGGTGAAAATGTAAAAGTTCCAATAATGTACGCTTCACCTGAAAGGTGGAAGTCAATACAACGTGATGGGTTTATAAGAGATAAAAAAAGACAAATCATTACACCAGTAATTGTTTATCGTAGGACTTCTATTGAAAAAGATGATATGATGCCCGTTGATAAATTAGATGCTAATGATCCAAAATTATTTTATACTTTTGAAAAACAATTTTCAAAAATAAATAAGTATGATAATTTTTCAACACAAATAGGAACAGTACCACAACGAGAATACTATAATGTTATGATGCCAGACTATGTTACACTAACATATGATTTTATTATATGGACATCATACATACAACAGATGAATAAAATTGTTGAGCGAGTTGTATATTCAGATGGAGCGTATTGGGGTGATCCAAGAAAGTTAAGATTTAGAAGTAGTGTGGATACATTTACTGATGCTACTGAAATAGGTGATACTGAGAGGTTAGTAAGAACTAATTTTACTGTTACATTAAAAGGATACTTGCTACCAAAGGGTAATTTTGATCACAGATCAACTACACAAAAATTTATTACTCCTAAAAAACTAACATTTGGTATGGAATCAGATGCCGCAATAGATAATGTAATAGGAAAAAGTGGTCAGTTTATAAATAATTTAGATGGTGGTACATCAAATCCTGATAAACCAGCTGTCATCAATATACCAGTAAATGTTACAAATCCATTAATATTTTCTGCTGGAACTGGAGTTACATTATCTAATAGTGGCATTGAATTTGATGGTTCTTTAAGATTAGATCAAACTATTTCAATTGGTCAACCTGTAGCTGTAACAGATGATGTTATATTCAATGAAATATCTGCTAGTTCACTTGTTATTGGTTCTAATACATATAACTCAAATGGTATTAGTGGAAGTTTAAATATAACTGGTTCGGTTATTGTAACTGGTAGTTTAACCATTGAAGGCGATGCTTCAGTATCAGGAACTTTAACAGTACAGGAATTTCACACCGAGTTTGTAAGTTCTTCTATATTATTTGAAAGTGGTTCAACAGTGTTTGGTAATTCTTCTGATGACACTCATCAATTTAGTGGAAGTATACTGGCATCAGGTTCTTTAAGTTTAAATAATTATTCTATAACTCAGATTTCAAATGACACTGCATTAACAGATGGTAGTGCTACAGCATTAGTTACTGAGAATGCAACTAAAACATATATAGATGATCAAACAGATACACAACATGCATATCTAAGAAAACAATTTGTTAAAAAATCATCTTCTATAACGATACCAGCTACTGCTAGTTTTTCAGCAATTACTGCTTCAGCTCCTAGTGATTTAACTGCAACATCCGAAAATGATTTTATATTTTTTATAAATGGTCAATATATGGAACATGATGCTCTAACAATACAACAATCATCCACAATTTTTAAATTAATGATTGACAATGAAAGTATAGGTTATGATTTAGAAGATGATGATGAGATATTGGCTATTGGTAAATTTAACTCTTAGGATATAAAATGGCTTTTATTTTTAAAAAACCATTGGTATTTAAACAAGATACCGGAGTTACGATATCACCTAATAATGTAGAATTATTGGGAAGAGATTCTCCATCCCACACAACAACATTTTCAATTGGACAAGAAGTTGCAACAAACTCAAATGTAATATTTAATACAGTAACTACTAATAAAGTGGTAATAGATAGTGGTAGTTTAATATTATCAAGTTCATCTAGTACAGCAATTATATCAGGCTCCTTTACATTAGGTGGTTCATTAAATGTACCTCAAAACTTAACAACCAATAGAAATCTTACTATACAAGGTAGATTGACTGCAAAACATATACACTCTCAGGTGTCAGAGTCATTTACCTTATTTGATAGTGGTTCAACAAGGTTTGGTGATACATCAGATGATATTCATCAGTTTAGTGGTAGTATACTTTCATCTGGGTCTATACGTTTAATTGACAATTATACAATACGAGAATTTTCAAATGATACAACTTTATCAGATTCTAATAGTATAACACTACCAACAGAAAATGCTGTAAAAACATATGTAGATGATGTAACTAATTCACAACAATCTTATTTAAGAAAAAGTTTTACACACAAGGGAACTTTTGTAAATGCCAGTACATCAAGTTTTAATGCATTTACGGCATCTGCCCCAAGTGGGTTGTCGGCAACATCTGAAGATGATTTTATATTTTTTATAAATGGACAAATGATGGAACATGATGCTTTAACAATAAGACAGTCACAAGGATTCTTTTTTTTAAACGTAGATAACGATAGCATTGGGTTTGATATGGAATCAGCTGATGAAGTTGTTGCATTCGGAAAATTTAACGCGTAATACCACCTTTCTTTTACTAATAGTTGATATTTATAAGTATGAGAAAAAGACATTGGTCACATAGAAAAAATCGAAAGTGTCCTGATTGCAGTAGAGTAATTTATTATACACGAAAAGATTCTTTTGATAGAGCCGTTGGTAATAATTCGGTTTGTAAATCTTGTGCACAGTTGGATAGAAAACTTACTATGGAAACAATTGAAAAAATGAAACAACCTAAATCTATTGAACACAAAATTAAAATTTCAATTGGTCAATATAAAAGATCATATGAACGATACTTATTAGAAGTAACTAAACCAAACCTATCTTTTACACAATTTGTTGAGGCTAGAAAAAAGGGATATACATGGCAATACTAAGAGGTCAACAGATATCAAAACAACTATCAGGTTCATATACAATATCCGGTTCAACTCAAGAATTAATTGGGACTTCAATTACACTTACTGGAAATGTAACTGCTAGTGGAACAATTAAAGCAGATGCATTTGAGTCTGTTACCGGTGGTACTACGATTGATTTTAATGATGATATAAACATAGAAGGAAGTGTAAGTGGCTCATCAACCTCAACTGGTTCGTTTGGTTCATTGGTTGTTGCCGATAAAGTCCAAGGTGATATACAGGTAGCCGGAAACATAAGTGGCTCATCAACCTCAACCGGTTCTTTTGGTTCTTTAGAAACCTCTGGTAATATTAATACTAGTGGTAGAATTTTTGAAAGTGGTACATCAGTAATAGATCACGCAACAGCTATGGCAATAGTCTTTGGAGGATAATAATGGCTAATACATTCACAAGTGCAGCAACAGGTTCAACTACAAATTTAACAACATTATACACATGTCCGTTAGCAACATCTGCAGTTGTTCACGCTATATATTTAAGTAATGTAGATGGTACAAATGATGCTACGGTTAATGTCGCAATTAGTGGAAGTGCTAATTTATCATCAACACAAGAAAAAAGAAGGTACATACTAAAAACAATAGATGTACCAGCAGACTCAACAGTAGTAATTGAAAAACCTATTAATTTAGGAATTGGAGATAAATTAGAAACACAAGCTTCTGCAGATAATGATATTGATGTTTTTGCAAGTATACTAGAAATAACATAAGGATAAATAATGGCTGATCATCTTTCAAGAATTGGTAAGAATATATTTAATCATGATGTTACTGTTAAAAAAGGTAATGTAAGTGGTTCAGCAACCTCAACTGGTTCGTTTGGTAAATTATTTATCGGTAATCAATCATTAACCAACTTAGGAAATCAAGTAGAGTTTAGTCAAAATATCAGGTTAAAATCCGGTTTTGGATTAGAAAGTTCACTTGGGTTTAATATAATTCAACACGAGGTAGATGGTTCTGACTCAGGTGAGGACATAATTAGAATTGGTGTAGACGACTCTCCAAACACAGATATTTTATTTATGACACCTGGTAATTCTGAGGTTCTATTATTAGAAAATGCTGGTAGTGCAAGATTTTACGGAGATGTCCGATTTACAAAAGCTAACGCAAAAATAAGTGGCTCATCAACCTCAACTGGTTCATTCGGAACACTTCGTATTGATGGTGGTGTTGTTGATTTTGATAATGCTAGTAATACATTTATAGGAAAAGGTTCAAAAAGTAGTGCAATAGATGGTGCAGATAGTAATGTAATTATAGGAACAAATGCTGGCGATGCTTTAACCAGCGGAGATGATAATGTTTTTATAGGAACCGGTGCAGGGGGTGTTAACACCACCGGCGGAAAAAATATTTCGATAGGAGCTCAAGCTGGTGATAATTCAAATGGTAGTAGTAATATCTCAATTGGATTCAATACTGGCGCCACTCATAATTCTCTATCTGTATTAATTGGAACTAATGTTGGAAGGCTAATTTCAACCGTAAATAATTATGGAACTGTTGCAATCGGTCATGAAACGCTTTATATGCTAACAGAAGGACAACAAAATACTACTCTTGGTTATGAGGCATTACGATTTGAAGCTAAAGGAGATTTCTCAACTGCTATCGGATACCAAGCATTACGAATGCAAACCGGAACAGATGGAACTGTTGGAAGTACAGCAATTGGATACAGAGCTGGTTATAATGCTACAAGTGGTATAAATGGTACATTTTTAGGTGCTTCTACAAATCCATCATCCGGTTCTAGTAATAACGAAATTGTAATTGGTTATGGTGTAACAGGACTAGGAGACAATCAAACTGTTATTGGTAATTCATCACAAACTCATGTTGTATTCGGTGGAGATGC
>Ga0209634_1002440_pt1 | contig 13021 bp, 5 predicted proteins | sample LinPmetageLP40_FD_184043 | JGI IMG/M metagenome (GOLD analysis project Ga0209634, IMG submission 184043) | Marine viral communities from the Pacific Ocean - LP-40 (SPAdes) (version 2) | ecosystem: Environmental > Aquatic > Marine > Oceanic | place: Pacific Ocean | collected 2010-08-26 | reverse complement strand
ATTTGCCTTTCTTTAATGGAGATTGGTGGTCGGTTCAAATGAATGTTACTGATAACCCTAGTGTGGGTGCTAGTTTGTATGCTGCTAATGAAATAGATGGTAAGATAGGATTTAATGAATCTAGTAATATTGCAGGTTTTGATAGTGCTTATTATTTTGATGCTACTATAGGGTATTTAAATAAAAATACAAACGTTGTTTTTAGTGATGGTACTATATACACTCCTTTTTCTGGATCATTCCAAGAACTAAGATACTATGTAAATGAAGTTAGCCAAAGCCGTTTTTATGATTATACTGTTAACCCATACTCAGATGAAGGGAATGGTATTAATTCAACCCCAGACCAACAATTTTTTAGAGCTGCCTTAGGTACTCAATTAGACACCGGAAGTAGAATATCAATACACCCTAGGGTAACAGGTTCAACAGTACAAATTACACAATCTTTTAATAATGATACAAGTACATTTTCTATAAATAATACTAAATGGGTTACAAATGTAGAAGATATATTCCAAGACCAAGTACCTGCAGGTATAAAAAATAGGATTACAAATAAAATCCAAGCTGAAAATTTAATACTAGCTGAAGCACCTTATGGTTTTCAATCCCCAACTTCAACTGAAGCTACAATTTCAAGTCCAACTAGTGATGTAATATCACCTATGGAGTCTATTCAACAGCAATCTTTTATTAGTCAAAGTTATACTCCAAATGTTAATTATTTAGAAGTAGGTTTTTCACCATCTAATCAAATTAATGATGATATTAATGCCCAAATTGGGTACTTTAATATGGGGGATTATATAGGTGATCCAAGACAAAATTTCTCATCATCACGAAGTTACCCAAACTTAAATAGATTAAGAGACTCATATTTTGAAAAATATATAAGGGGTTATGACGTAGTTGATTTTATTAGATTAATTAAATTTTTCGACAATTCATTATTTAAGATGATTGAAGATTTTACACCTGCTAGAACAAGTTTAGCTTCTGGTGTAATAGTAAAACAACACTTATTAGAAAGAAATAGACAAAGACCAGCTTTAGTAACTTCTTCATTACACGTTTATGAAGGCTTAGTAGTTAACTTACCAAAAGATTATAGCTCGGGTTCAACAGATTTCCCTCAATATTCAACTCAAGGTTCTGCATTATATAAATTTACGGGAGGAACAGGTGGTTCATTTGAAAGGTTTAATGGTTTACAAACATATCCTTCTGGAACATTAGGATTTGGCCCAGATAATAGATTTTTCTTAACCCAAAGTTGGGCAGATTCATTAGATTACTCAGTAATTAATAGTCTTAACTTTAACCAAAGTAATTCATTTTATATAAGTGCAAGTGGTGGGGAAGGTAAATTCCCAGGAACTGGAAGATGGATAAAAGATAACCAATCAGAATTTTATGATGGTATTTTTAGTGGTTCAAAAATTAATGTTACTAATGGTGATTTAAATCCCGGATGTGAACCTTATTTAAATGTGTCAGATACTCCTATTATTTATAAACCCCTTTTCTTTTCATTTAACTCTCAAGTACAAGGTACAGTATCAAATAATGCTTTTTTAGATAATAGAAATAACCCAGTTCCAGGAGATGCTTGGATAGCAAGTAATGTAATTAATGGACAATCTAAAGTCCAATGGGTAAAATTAGCAAGATTTGATGTTGATAATAATGAAGTAGGTGAATATTTAGTAGGAGCAGAAAAGTTAGAAATAATATTTCAAGAGGGTGCTAAAGAATATTATATAGATGGTGTAACGATAGGGGCTCAAAGTACCCTTATAAACATAAATCAAACAAATGGAGACTCAGATTTTACTTGGTCCGAAGATGGAGGTTCTGAAAACTTTAGTTTAATAGCATCGGGTTCATTTACTGCATCGTATAATGGATTTGACAATAATTCACAAGGTAGTTTTCTAGCAACAGATCAACAAAATCAAAACCAAAGATTTTGGTTTTGGGGAGACCAAAATGGAAATACAGCCAATTATAATACTAGTAATGATACCCTAGGTTTCTTTAACCCTGGTTCACCTAGTATAAATTATCAAGATATTTCATCAAATCTTTTTAATAATTATACTTCTGGTTCTTATACATTGGGTAGAACCCCAAATATACCTTTATATTTTTCATGTTCTGTTGCTTATAGTGCATCAGATTTAGGCCAAACTGGAACAATAGTAACAGAAAATGTTTATCATAGTTCTTCTAATAATAATAATAATACAGAGGACCAAACTATTAGTTTTTATACAGGTTCAATAGATGAAGCAATTAACCCAAATGTAATAAGTGGGGTATATCGCCCACCTTCTGCACGGGGATATAGTACATTAGGTTTAAATAACGTTTTTTATAGAAACTTTAATAATACTAATCAAGGTGGTGCTATTGATAATCCTATAACTACAGGAGGTACTGGTCATGCTACTATGACTAATATAATGACATCTTCATTTCAATGGAATACTCCAACATTAGAATTTACAGCTTGGAGTACAGAACAAGGTAATGCAGCTGGAGTGCCATTTCCCATTTCATCTTCTATTTATACAGTAGGTAATGATAATGTAACTGGGACTTGGAGTAATTTAACAGCGTTAGGTGGTGGTGGAGGTTTAGATGTAGATGAAGTAGGAACTTATACTATTAGTGGGCAATTTATTTTAGACCGACTAACAGCAGAATCAACATCTGGTCTTGGATTTGATGTAGATGATGTCGCTGATTGTAATGTGGCAGTTGGATTTTCCGTAAATGCTCCTACTGGAACAGATGTTACTTTTTCAATAGCATATGTTGATAACAACAAAGTAAATGGGGCGGTTTATTTACCTAACACCAACCAAAATAGTGGCCCAGTTGGTCTAATATTAACAAGCTCAATATCAGATAATATTCCAGTATCAATTCCAGGTTTTAATACTGATGCATCCCAAATCGGTAATCTTTTATGGGTTGAAGATCCTAATGATACGGGAGTATGGAAAGTAGGTGGTACTGATTCCCAAAGTGGAGCTGTATCCCTCAGCAATCCTCCAGTCGATTTATTTTTATATCCTTTTGGTACATTTGGAGATACTTTAATACAAGGAGCAGGTTCTCCAACCCTTTTATCTTTATCTAATGGTTCTACTTTATCAATAGGTCCAGCAAATGGATCACCAGGTTCTATATCTTCAATTTCTTTTTCATCAGTTACCGGAGGTTCTCAACAAGTAGGAAATGGAGCAAATATCACTATTACAACAGATGGAGTTAATGTTACTAATTTAGGTATAGGATTTATAGGTAAAGGATATGTTGCAGGTAATATATTAACAATAACAGAAGCAGATTTACAATCTGCAGGATTTACACAAGCTGCTGGAGATTTAGTAATTGGACCTTTAACAAATTCAAACATTCAAGCAAGTACTTCACCAAATGTAATATCAAACGCTTTTTGGCAAGTAATAGCTTATTCACCAACTATCCCAAGTACTACAGCCATTCCAGATGTAGTAGTTAATGATATGAGTGTATATATAGATGCTACTGTAATAATCGGCAGCACTAGACCAACTTTATATGGTGGCTCATCTTACTATACTTTATCAGAGGGAATTTCTGATTATTATGTAGGTGGGGCTAATTCGGGGGTTGATAGTGGTACTTTTACTTTATACCCATCTAATAATTTTTCTACTGTTGCTCAATTTCCTAATTTTGATGTACAAGCATTCTTAAAAGTAACAGGATCTTCTGCAGAATCAAATCCAGCAAGGACGATAACATCATCAGGAAAATTTAACGTTACATTAAGTCAAAGTTTTGGGAATGGTAGTCAAGAACCATACGTAGTTCGTATCCCATTTGGTGCCCCACAAACATTACCTTATGGAGCTAGTGGTGGAGAGTTACTAGGATATTTTGAAGTCCCAGAAAATAATGTAGAATATGATGTTGCAGACTCTGCAACAACTAGTAGTACACAGACTCAACCGGATGAAATGTTTTTTGTAGAATATTCTATGAGTAATTATGAAAATCCCTATACTTTAGGCACAAGTAATGTGGGTGAGTCTCAAATGATATTTGATGAAATAGTTGCTCCCATCATTCCTAATCCAAGTATGACTTCTTCATTTGTAAAAATAACATCATCAATTAATCAAGTAGTTGGGAATGAAGAACTTACAGGAAGTATATATGTTCAAAGTACTAATCTTGATAACCAAAACACTTCTTTTCTTCTAAGCCCTAATACAGCTGCAGATGCAAATAGAATTCTTATTGACTCAAGCACAGCAGTTGGTAGAATATCTGTTACAGGCTCAACATTTGGTAACTATAATGTTTTTGATAGCATTAGAATGGGGATGACAGTTAGTAAAAGTTTTGGGATGGGTCTAACTATAACAGAATACTCAATGAGTATATTTCCTAGTAGTTCAGATGAATGGGCTCCTTTTAATGATGTTACAAGAATGTCATTTGGACCTATAGTACCTGTTGAGTTTGGAAAATATAGAGTACCCTCTAACACAGCTGAATTAATATCTACTTTCTTCGGAAATAATGTTGTACCTTTTAACTTGGCATTAGATTGTCAACCTTTACTAAATAACTTTGTTAACCAAAGATTTAATCCATTTATAATGGATGTAGATTACAATTTACAAGCTACAAATACAGCTTCATATTTCTTTGGAGGTGATTCCTATATCCCGGGTCAAGGAAATACAGCAGCTCCTGTTAATTTAAGACAAATTATTAGTGGTAGTGCATTAAGATCAACTGTCCCAGAATCAAATTATACTATAGCTCGTTCTATTAAACCTAGATATGAAGGTTCAAAATCAACAAGCCAAGAATTAAATATTTGGAATATTGGTGATGTTGGTACTTTTGGTAAACTCCCAACACTAGAATTAAGAGATGCATATTTTGGATATTTTAATGATCTAGATGATCCATACCCAAATATAAATGGTTTAACAAGAGTAAATCTTAATTATTTAATTGATGAGCAAGGTAATGCTTTACCTCCTTCATTAGAACAATTAAGTATAGATACTTTTAAATCAGTATTCCCAAATACAACATTAGGAAAAATAGCGGCTAAATCAGGAAATGGGCAATATAAAGAATTAGGGTCACCTGCACCTATAGAACGTATAATGCAATATGTAACTCCAATTATATACTCACAAAACTCAGCAAATAATTATGCCCCGGTTTTACCATTATCTGGTTCAGGATTTATTTCACAATATGATAATGGGGATGAGAATGATGCTTTATTTGCTAGATTTTCAGCACAAGGTTCAGCTAGTGTTGATACTTCTACTCCCGTAACAGCTGTTGATTATTATTTAGATCCTTCAGAATTTTTAACTGGATCAGCTCAAAATGATAGAGGAAGAGATAATGGTGGAGTTCCACAAGGAGATGTTCTTAATCCTTGGAATGTTAATATTGAAGGTGGCGCAAATATTGCCTACCCAGAAAATGCATTTATATCCGCATTATATCCTGCTAATGTTACAGGTGGGGGAAATACATTTATAATACCAACAATAGTAAAAGGAGAAGATTTACCCTCCTCACAAATTGTAAGTGTTCAAACCTCAGTTGTAACATCATTTGTTAGTGAAACAAGGAGAACAAGAGATGAATTAAAATTTGAATTACATATGTATTCTTCTGGTTCAAGAAATAATGGCACTTGGGTAGGTAAAAAAGAAAAACCTTTTAATTTAGAAGATATAACTTGTAAAGTTTATACAACTGATGGGAGAGTAGAAAATATTGGAAGTGTGCTTAAATATGGTTGGTTTGAAATGGCTAATATAGTAAACTATTATACAGTTAGAAGAAAAAATAATCTTGCTAGATTCCTTAGTAGATGGAGATTTAAAAGATGGATATATACTAGAGTACCTGTACCAACAGGAGGTATAGTATGTACTGCTGATTGGGAAATGTATGAAACTTTATATGATTTAGGGTTATGGAGAACCAGCTTATATGATATTCAGGCACTAGAATGGATTATAACTGCTAATAGTGGTAAATACATTATTGAAGGTGGAGATGCTATTAACTGGAGAATAAAGGGTAGATTTAAAAATGCTAAAAGTGGATATAGACAAGGTGTATTTTTCCCATTGGGTTATCCTGGATCTTATACTCCGGTTAGTATACAAGGTCAAGGTGCTAATGATTATTTAATGGGTGAAGCTAACACAGCTAAAGAACCATTTTGGGTGTATACAGGTTCAGCAGGATCAGGTAATACAAATATTTTAGACCAAAGTATATTAGTAATGTCTTCTTCAAATATGAATGAAGCATATGGTACAACTTTCCGCCAAGGAGATTTAGAATACTTCCCAGGACAATCAGAGTACTTCCCAGGAGGTGTAGAACCAGCTACTACGGCATTTGATAGAATTGATAGCACAATACAATTACAAGAAGGAGATGAAATTAGATTTGCTAATAATGAAAACTATACTTATACAATTGATGAGGTATTTGCACCTGCTGAAAATTTAGAACAAGATTCAGGTCAAGTAAAAAGACCAAGACTAAAAATTAAACTAAATGGACCAGTACCTAAATCGATTAATAAAAATTTCTTTTTAGTAAGAAGACCAGTAGTTAATCCTAATTCACTTTATTTAGATACTCCATTCCCTTATTCAAATTTAGCAAGTGCAAGTATATCTCTTGTAGCAAAAAATACAGGATCATTTCCAAATGCAGGACCATCCGGTTCATTTGGGATTAATAGTGGTGCTATGTTAAGTGGGGTAGATTCAGTAGGAAATTATACTGCTTCACTAAGTAACTTGGAGATTGCAACTACCCCTGGTATATTGTACCCTGACTTCCCTACAGAATATCTAGTAAAAAGCGCTTCTGTAATAGTAAATGATTTAATTTCAAGAGGAATAATAGAATCTTAATAAAAACATATATTTATGACATATAATAATATTTATATAAAAACAACATAATGGGATATTTAAACAACGCAGTAATAACAGTTGATGCTATATTAACTACAAAAGGAAGAGAATTATTATCTCGTAATGATGGTTCTTTTCAAATAACACAATTTGCCTTAGGGGATGATGAAATTGATTATACACTTTATAATCCAAACCACCCTTCAGGTTCAGCATATTATGGTGAAGCTATTGATAACATGCCTCTTTTAGAAGCATTTCCAAGTGAACTTCAAATAATGAAATACAAATTAACTACCTTACCTAGAGGTACAGCTAAGTTACCTGTATTAGATTTAGGATATGCCGCTGTTACATTAAAACAAGGTGCTCAGTTAGCAATAACACCTCAAACATTAAATTATTTAGGTAATGAACAAACATTTGAAACTTCAGGATATAGTGCTACTATTGGAGATGTAAGGGTATTTAGTACATTTACAGGACAAGGTATACAAACTGAAGCAGCAGCTAATGGAAATGCCAATGCCACAGTTACTATAGGTACTAGTGTATCTAAAACAGTAATAGGAACTCAAATTAGCATTACCTCAACAACTGTTAATACCTTATTTGGAGCAAATACTCAATTAAGAACAACATTAACTGTAACAGGGTTAGATAGTGGTGCTAGATTAACAATCCCAGTAACAATAACAAGACAATCCTTAACATCATAAAAATATGGCCTTTAAAAGATTAGATCCAGAAGATTTCGTAGTAAGTTCTGATTCAGTAACTTCAACAGTATGGAGTAATAATTCACCTTCATTAAGTACCTTTCATACTTCTTCAACTCAAAGAGAAGGATCTTCAGGTCCTTATTATTTAAGTGTTTACCAAACAGCTTCAGATGATGATACAGCAGCAGTACAATTTCAAATAGCTTACGCTAATAGAAATGGAGGTGGAGGAGTAAATTTTGATAATACAGTACCTTTTGTTTCACCAACAACAACAATATATGGTCAATATAGAACATTAATTTTAGAAGATGAAAATTCATCTTTTGTATGGGGTGATACACTTACAGGTAGTGCCGATAATGATTTTTATGTAATTAGTATTGAAAGAGCAAGATATAAACAATCTTTACTACCCGGTACAATGAATTTAACTATTGATTCTGACGTAAGTTCTACTTCTTTAGGACAACTCCATCTAACAGATAATTCAGGTATGGTTACTCTTCCAGATTATTATGGTACTCAAAGAGTATACCAAGTAATTAGTGGATCAAATGGTATTGCTAATAATACTATTAATGATAATGGTTACTCAGATAATTCTGGTTCATATGGATGGTTTTGCCCAGACATTTCTACTATATTATTTAATGCGTCAGCATTAGATGTAAATGGTCAAAATAATGATGTGACAGGTATTAATTTAGCTACTGATGATGCTTCAAATACTTTTGGTAATAACCCAACTAGACTATTTAATTTTATCTCTGCATCTGTAGGAACAGGAACTGTAGCTAATAGAACTAATATTTTTGAATTAAATTCCCAAGAAACAATTTCTTCTGATTACGTATTTATTAGAGCAAGAAATAACGAATTTAATTACACAGAAAATCCATCATTTATATCAGGTTCAACTGGAGAAGTAATTTATTCTTACTTTATTAACAACCCACAAACCTTCCCAACAACGGTAGGAATGTATAATGATAATAGTGATTTATTAGCAGTAGCTAAATTATCTAGACCGATACAAAAAGATTTTACAAAAGAAGCTCTAGTTAGAGTAAAATTAGATTTCTAAAATGAATGAGCGCTTACAAACAATTAAACAGTCAGGACTTAATAGTATCACCATTTGAAGTAAACAAAAGTTTTTACTTTGTTGGTGGTGGAGAATTACTAAAATCTGATGTTGGGATAAATAGATTTACTGGTTTAAACTTAAACTATTTACAAGATGGCGACATTCTTACAGGTACTGGCTTATCTTCAGATGAACAACTTTCATCTGTATTAGTTTATAATTCAATTAAACAACTTTATTATACAAACTATCTTTCGGGTAGTGCTGGTTTTACTTCAAATGCTATTACTTCAAGTATTTTACTAGGAGCTGATGAAGCAGGAAATGTAAATATAGGTGGTAAACATCAAACTAATTTTTATAATTATGAAGCAACCACACTTTGGCCTAATAAAACACTTCCAACAGCATCTTTAGGAGTTATTTCAATTCCTTCAAAATTATTTGGAGATTATGTCCAACCTAATTCATTTTATATAGAACACCCAGAAAAAGGATCTATAAAAGATGATGGGGAAGGCAGATTACTTTGGAAAGGAGTCTTATCACTAGCTTATGAATATATAGATGGTAACATTATATATCCTCATGGTATAATAATTATATCAGATGATACTATATCATCTGTTTCATCTGTTGATGTATATGGGGATAACTTTAATTATGGTACTTCTAAATATGGAGGTACAATAACAACATCATTTGAAAAATTTATAGATGCTTTTATTACATCTAATGAAGTAACAATGTCATTTTCAAGTTCATATAAGATATTTGAAACACAATATCAATGTACTTTAAATGAAAATGAATTTAACTATACACTAAACCCAAGTGCTATAACAGGAAGTCAAATACCTACTAAATTTAGTGGTAGTGTAATAAATTGGGAAAATACAGCATCTATTGGAAAACCTCTAGATTTTGTAACAAGTTCTTATTTTGAACCCTACATTACAACCGTAGGTTTATATAACGAAAATTTTGAGTTATTAGCGGTAGGAAAATTAGCTCAACCTTTACAATCATCTCCTACGACTGATACAACAATTTTAGTAAATATAGATAGATAGTTTATATTTATAATAAACAATAAGGTAAAATGGCAAAGCAATTTAATTATAAAAGTCAAATAGAACAAGGAGAAATAATCCAATCTTGGCATGTTTCTCAATCTGTTGATGCTTTTTCTGCGGATAACCAAGTGGCATATGATCTTTCAGTATCTGGATCCCTTAAAATTACCAGTTCAGTTTTCATAGAACCAAGTATTTTACCTTCACAAACTAATTCCTATATTTTATCTTATAATAATACTACAGGACAAGTTTTTAAACAATTAGGTAGTACAAGTGGTACTTCTGGAACAGCAGGCACAAGTGGTACTAGTGGTACAAGTGGAGATGGTACTTCGGGTACATCAGGATCTGGTACAAGTGGAACTTCAGGTAATGCAGGTACAAGCGGAACAAGTGGAGAAGCAGGAACTTCTGGAACTTCAGGAGAAGCTGGTACAAGCGGAACTTCAGGTGAAGCAGGAACTTCAGGCACATCAGGATTAGGTACAAGTGGTACAAGCGGTACAAGCGGTGATGGTACTTCAGGTACAAGTGGTTCAGGTACAAGTGGTACATCTGGTATAGCAGGAACAAGCGGTACTTCAGGTGAAGCAGGAACTTCAGGGACAAGTGGAGAAGCAGGAACTTCTGGAACTTCGGGAGAAGCAGGTACCTCTGGTACAAGTGGATTAGGTACAAGTGGTACTAGTGGTACAAGTGGAGATGGAACTTCAGGTACAAGTGGTTCAGGAACAAGCGGAACTTCAGGAGAAGCTGGTACAAGCGGAACAAGTGGGGAAGCGGGAACAAGTGGAACAAGCGGTACTTCAGGCGAAGCAGGAACTAGTGGTACAAGTGGAGACGGTACAAGTGGTACTAGTGGTACAAGTGGAGATGGAACTTCAGGTACAAGTGGAGATGGAACTTCAGGTACAAGCGGAACTTCTGGAGAAGCAGGAACAAGTGGTACTAGTGGTACAAGTGGAGAAGCAGGTACCTCTGGTACAAGTGGAGACGGTACAAGCGGAACATCGGGTACAAGCGGTGATGGTACTTCAGGAACATCAGGATCAGGTACAAGTGGAACAAGTGGATCTGGAACCAGTGGAACAAGTGGAACTTCTGGAGAAGCAGGAACAAGTGGTACAAGTGGAGAAGCAGGTACCTCTGGTACAAGTGGATTAGGTACTTCAGGTACAAGTGGAGATGGTACTTCAGGTACAAGTGGGACAAGTGGAGATGGTACTTCAGGTACATCTGGATCAGGTACAAGTGGTACAAGCGGAACAAGTGGATCAGGAACAAGTGGAACTTCAGGAGAAGGTACAAGTGGTACATCTGGTACAAGCGGATTAGGTACTTCAGGTACATCAGGATCTGGTACAAGTGGAACTTCAGGTAATGCTGGTACAAGTGGTACATCAGGGAGTGGTACATCTGGTACATCAGGTGAACAAGGAACTTCTGGTACAAGTGGTACATCAGGTGGTGGTGGAGGTGGTATTTCAAATGTACAAAACTTAGCAGTAAGATACGTTGCTATTAGTGATTCTAATGGAAATGTAGAAATATTATCAACTGGAAATTTAAATGCTGGTTTAACATGGCAAAGAACGGGCACTACTGTAACAGTAGATTCAACAGCTCATGGTTTAGCTAATGGAGATTTTATAGTAGTAAGAGGAGGGGCTGATAATTATTTATATGTAGTAATTTCAAACGTTTCAACAGATGAATTTGATTACATATCAACAACATCTGGAACAGCTAATGGCACAGATGGAGCTTATATTCCAGCATTTGATGTAACAAGTTTTTCAAGTGCAGGGTTTACAGTAACTCCAGCAACTACAGGAGATTGTCAAATAATTTCAATAAAAACATATATAGACGCTGCAGAAAATTCAACATTTGTTGTAACAGTAAATGGTGATAGAGAAAATGGAGCAGGTGAAAATGATGCTCTTAATACTAGGGTACCACCTTCTATTGTATGGTGGGATGCATCATCAACTACAGTAACTGAAAATAAAACTACAGGACTTAGCTTTTCTAAAAATGCAGATTTCGATACTTATAATATTGGTGGTGGTAGTATTGATACAGGTGGAGAAGCTGTTTGTATGTTATTATTTTAAAATTTTGATATGAGCAAAAAACAACTATTTTATGGGCAGTTTACAGTTTCACCTGCTGAAAGATATACTAATCTAAGGGGAAATTATACTGCTGGGGATAACAAAGTTACTAATATAGTAACAACATCTGGTGACCCAGTCCCATGGAATCTTATGAAAGTAGGGCAACGACTTAAAAGCTCTGGGGAGCTTACAGATTATGCTACTATTACAGCTTTTGATCCATCTAGTGCGGAAATTACAGTAAACCAAAATGCATTACAAGATGGTTCAAGTCAGTTTACTCAATGGTGGGTTGCAGAAAATACTTATTTTTTAGAATCAGGTTCATTATTAGCACCTAATAATAATATTAGAGTTAGAAATATAACAGGTAGTAATGATAGTTATTATATAGAAGGATCTCCAAGTGGTTCATATGCCATTTTAGGAGCACAAGCTATAGGAGGCACAGAACAAGTAGGTGTATTTCATAAGTATGACATTACTGATACTTTTTATGTAAAAAATTCTGCTAATGAAGCTTCTTATCTTATTACTTGGGGTGAAAAAGGCAACGAGAATGATTGGGATTCGTCTTTATTTTTAGGTATAGGTCAAAAAATGGCTATTGTATCTTTATCTACAACAGAATCATTAGCCCCTATATATTCAAAAGATGCATCGGGTCTTAATTTATCATCTACATCACAATTTGCAGCTTATCAAATTGAAGTTCAAGATTTCTTTGACGATTTAACAATTTCAGACATATATGAAGATGATGTCTTAATAAAAAGCAATACTAGAGGTATAAATTTTACAGGTGATGTAGAAGTAACTCTTGATGCATCAATAGATAACGTAGTAAAAGTAAATATAGTAGGCACAAGTGGTACTGGAGGAACAAGTGGTTCTTCAGGTACAAGTGGTGAAGCAGGTACTTCAGGTTCAAGTGGTACTTCAGGTGAAGCAGGAACAAGTGGCTCTTCAGGTACCTCAGGAAATGGTACTAGTGGGTCATCTGGTACTAGTGGCTCATCTGGTACTA
>Ga0209634_1002438_pt1 | contig 13033 bp, 12 predicted proteins | sample LinPmetageLP40_FD_184043 | JGI IMG/M metagenome (GOLD analysis project Ga0209634, IMG submission 184043) | Marine viral communities from the Pacific Ocean - LP-40 (SPAdes) (version 2) | ecosystem: Environmental > Aquatic > Marine > Oceanic | place: Pacific Ocean | collected 2010-08-26 | reverse complement strand
AATCGGAGCAAACCGAGGAGAATAAAAAGGAGGTCAAACCAAAACCAGTGATGAAACCCAAAATGGCTCGTCCTGTTATAAAACCAAAACCTAAGGATCCAACGGAATAACTATTAACTGAAACAACTATCAACTGACACACTAATAATATGTACGACAAACTACAACCAGTACTTCAGAAAGAAATTGCCGATATCAAATCGGCAGGTCTTTACAAAAATGAAAGGATCATTACGACTCCTCAAGGAGCCAAAATCAAAACAAGTGATGGCAAAGAAGTACTTAACTTCTGTGCGAATAACTACCTTGGATTGTCCTCACACCCTAAGGTGATTCAAGCAGCAAAGGATGCTATCGATACCCATGGATATGGGATGTCATCAGTTCGATTCATCTGTGGAACTCAGGATATTCATAAAGAACTAGAAAAGAAGATCTCTGAGTTTTTGGGTACAGAGGATACGATTCTTTATGCTGCCGCTTTTGATGCCAATGGCGGTGTGTTTGAGCCACTATTCGGAAAGAATGACGCCATTATATCAGATTCTCTCAATCATGCTTCTATTATAGATGGTGTCCGCTTGTGCAAGGCAATGCGATATCGCTACAATAACAGCGATATGGCGGATCTTGAAGCGAAGTTGAAAGAGGCCGATGCAGCAGGAGCAAAGCAGAAAATTATCGTCACGGATGGTGTATTCTCCATGGATGGGACAATTGCGCAATTGGATAAAATCTGTGATCTCGCTGATAAGTACAATGCCTTGGTCATGAGCGATGAATGCCATTCAACTGGATTTATGGGAAAAACAGGAAGGGGCGTGCATGAGCACTGTGGTGTGATGGGAAGGATGGATATCATTACAGGAACCTTGGGCAAGGCGCTTGGAGGAGCATCTGGAGGGTTTACTTCTGGACGTAAAGAGATTGTTGAACTATTGAGACAGCGATCTAGACCATACTTATTTTCGAATACACTAGCCCCTTCTATCACAGGAGCTTCGATTACAGTTTTGGAGATGCTTACTGAGACTACAGAGTTGAGAGATAAGCTAGAAGCCAACACCAAATATTTTCGAGAGAAAATGACTGCTGTAGGTTTTGACATCACGCCTGGAATACACCCTATTACTCCTATTATGCTGTATGATGCAGTACTTTCTCAGAATTTTGCTGAAAAACTGCTTGAAAAGGGAATATATGTAATTGGATTCTATTATCCAGTGGTTCCTAAAGAACAAGCCAGAATCCGTGTGCAGATATCTGCTAGCCATGAAATGGAGCATTTAGACAAAGCGATAGCGGCATTTACTGAAGTAGGTAAAGAACTTGGTGTAATAAAATAGAATGACCAAAGTTTTATTCGTATGTCTTGGAAATATCTGCCGATCACCTTTGGCTGAAGGGATTTTTGCCAAAATGATAAAAGACAATGGTCTTCAAAATCTGATAAGTTGTGATTCATGTGGAACGGCAGCATATCATATTGGTTCTCAACCAGATTCGAGAACAGTCGCCAATGCCAAACAAAATGGATTGAAACTGAGCCATCAAGCAAGGCAGTTTGATGGTTCAGATCTCGATGAATTTGATCACATATTGGTGATGGATCGTGCCAATTATGAGGAAGTCAGGCAATTTTTCTTAGGTGAAGAGCATGCTGAGAAAGTATCATTGATGAGGAATTATGATCCTGAAAACAAAAACGCAGATGTTCCTGATCCATACTTTGGAGAGGCTGATGGTTTTCAAGAAGTTTATGATATTCTTCATCGGTCTTGTCGGGAATTACTCAATAAAGTTGTTGGTAACTTTAACTAATGACCCAATAAAACCCTGTAATTATTCCTTGACCTTTGCTCAAGAAGAATTTCCCCATCAGGCAAATATTTATTGATAGCCTGCTCAGAATAATTCTTGATGGTCACCAACTCAAGATTAGAATTATAGAGGATATCAAAGTGCACTTTAAGTGATTCAATAAGTCGGTCGATTTTGCCTTTGTTGTAGTCGATGCATATAGAAAAAGACACAGCTGAATTTTGCATAATGTTCATATCAATAGACAACTCATGCAACATGTCGAAAATTATGCTGATCCCTTTTTCATTTACAAAAGTGAGATCCTTGGACCGAAATGAAACCAAACACTGATTTTCTTTGAATACAATTACCGATGTGGCGTGTTTGATCTGACAATCGTGAATTTTCGTGCCTCGTGATTCTGGCTGGTCAAAACACCTTACAAACAATGGAATGTTTTGATTTGCCAATGGTTTGATGGTCTTTGGGTGGATCACCTTGGCACCATAGTATGTCATTTCCGATGCCTCATTGTAAGATAGCTCGTCAAATAGGATGGCATCAGGAATACGCTTTGGATCGGCATTGAGGATGCCCGCCACATCTTTCCAAACGGTAAACGATTCAGCCTTGAGGCATGAGGCGAAAATTGCTCCAGTGAAATCAGATCCTTCTCTGCCTAAAGTAGTGGTTTGACCCCTAGACGTTCCAGCAATGAACCCCTGAGTCAAAATGATTTGCTGACGATCTTGCTTGTCGATATAGGCCGTTATGTTGTTTTTAGTCTGATCCCAATCCACATTTGCTTCTTGAAAAGCTGCGTCAGTCTGAATAAGCTTACGGGCATCTGTCCATAATACATCGATACCACATTGATTTAGATATTGGCTGATGATGGTACTTGATAGTAGTTCTCCTGTGGCTACTATTGAGTCATACATTTCACTAGAAGCGGAACTGTTGTTGCTGAGCATCTCGTTTAGATATGTTGTCCATCGCTCAATTTGAGAGTCAATGAATTGACGGTCTTCAAACAATTCATAAGATATGTCTTGATGAAATGTGATGAACTCTTGAATCAACTCTTTGCAAGAGTGCCCAGCTATTGCAGTCTGATGAATTATTTCAAGTGCATTGGTGGATTTGCCCATCGCAGAGACGATCACAATAAGGGGCTCATCCTGATGATCTTGGAGAATCTTGCACATGTTGCGAATGGCATGGGCATTTTTGATAGATGCTCCACCGAACTTGAATACTTTCATTGTCACCAGTTAGCGTATATTGGCATTAATTCCTACACATTTTGTCTTGAGACTTTAAATGTCTCTGAGACTCTTCAGTGTCACTAAGAAGGCAGGTCAAATTTAAAAATGTTTCTTATTGCGATATTTTCATCTATTTCTTATCGACCGATGCTTAGGCATCGACTCAAATAAGTAAATAAAAATCTCACCAATAATAATTCATTTTGTAAAATAATGTCTGCTTTCTTAGTGACACTGTGTATTTTTGCCAAAAATAAACAGTATCGACTGAAAACCAATCACTCAACTACTATCGTTTCATGGAAGATTCGCGTATTGCCTCCCCACTAGGAGTAAACCTTGACAGATTTATTAGAAGCAAAGAAGATCATTTTGCGTATGCCACCGGAGAACTATCTCAATTATTGAGAGATATAGCTCTAGCAGGCAAGGTTGTCAACCGTGAGATCAATAAGGCTGGATTGATGAATTTGGCAGGGGGAATTGGGACTCAAAATATACAAGGTGAAGATCAGCAAAAATTAGATGTACTTTCTAATATTCGATTTATCAGAGCATTAACAAAAGGAGGGGAAGTTTGTGCGATAATCTCCGAAGAAGATGAAGAAATCATCGAAACAGGGAGCAAAAATGCCAAGTATGTAGTGGCAATTGACCCACTTGATGGTTCGTCCAATATAGATGTGAATGTCTCCATCGGAACGATATTCTCTATATATAGAAGGGTTTCTCCAGTAGGAGAATCCATCACTGATGAAGATGTCTTGCAAAAGGGTACCGAACAGATAGCTGCAGGGTACATACTCTATGGATCCTCCACGATGCTTGTATATACGACCGGCAATGGAGTGAATGGATTTACCTATGAGCCAAGTGTCGGAGAATATATTCTATCTCATGCAGATATGCAGATTCCAGAAGACGGAAAAATATACTCTATCAATGAGGGCTCCTACAATAGTTTTTCTGCGCCAGTGAAAGACTATCTAGAGCACTGTCGGAAAAACAGCTACTCGGGACGCTACATTGGTTCGCTGGTTGCAGATTTTCATAGAAACCTACTCAAGGGAGGTATCTATATCTATCCAAGCACCTCCAAAGATGTGAATGGAAAACTTCGCCTGATGTATGAGTGCAATTGTCTGGCATTCATCGTGGAGCAGGCTGGAGGCCTAGCGACAGATGGTCAAAATAGAGTCATGGAGATTCAACCTACCTCACTGCATCAACGCGTGCCATTCTTTGTCGGATCAAAGAAGATGGTCGAGCATGCAGGTGAGATGTTTGAGTAAGCAGGCTCTCTTGGAGGCAAAACTTAGTGTCTAAATTTTTCGTAAATTTGGTTATGACTAGGACAGAAGTAAGAGATAAAATAAACCAAATCATTGATGGGCTACCAGATAGTACACTAGAGACTGTCTATGAAGTGTTAAAAAAAGCTGACCTCCAAAAAAATAATGTTGACACTAATCTAGAGAAAATTCTTAAGGATGATTTTAGTTTGCTCCAACGTTTGGCTCAATAAGGATGTTTTTAGTTCAAGATGTTCTTTCCATCCATGAAAGATTAATCAAAGATTTTGGAGGGGCATCAGGTGTTAGAGGCATGGGCTTGTTAGAGTCTGCCATATCTAGACCTTTTCAAACTTTTGATGGAATCGAACTTTACAAATCAACCCAAGAGAAGGCATCAGCACTTTTGTAAAGTGTATTGATAAACCATCCTTTTGTTGACGGAAACAAACGAACTGGATATACTTTATTCAGATTAATGTTGCTATTAGAAAATTGCGACATTGATGCTTCTGAAGAAGAGAAATATGAATTAGTGATTTCAGTTGCGAGCGGACAAGCAAGTTTTAAGAAAATTTTATCTTGGACAAAACATAGATTGATGTCTTAGAAATTGTCTAACTACTTACTATTCATAAACTCAGCCAACAATCTGTGAAACTGATGAACCCCTTTTTCACGTTTGGGAGAGAATCTTCCAGTGGTGTAGAAGCTTGATTTGAGACCTTTGTGTACATTCTCTACTACGAACTCGTCTTCTCTTTCTACTTTATCAATATCGGCTCCTGCACTTTCTGCTATTTTTGACGCATCCCAAACATAGGATGAGAAAGAAACCTTCGTGCGATTCTTTGACAATGGCTTGATCACATTAAGCGAAAGTCCCCAAGGGTAAAAGTTGAACATCATATTGGGGAATATCCAGTAGTAATATGCTGCCACATGTCTGCCATGGTCTGGGTGCCCTTCTGGAAAATCGAATGTCTCCACCGCATCATCCGAATAGCCAATTTGTAAATTGCAGTTGTCGTAAAGCTCGCTGGTATAATTTCCGTAGTCAAGTACTTGATTCAAATCTTTGTGTACATAAGGGATATGAAAGCCCTCAAGGAAGTTGTCGCAGTATAGCGCCCAATGGGTATTGACCAAATAGTCTTTCGATCGTACTGAGTCATAAATAAATTCATCAATTGGTAAGAAACCAATACGCTCTTTCATTTTGTCAATAATGGCTTGAAAGTCAAATGACTTATCTAGTCCCACAAAGAGCATTGGGCCCCACTGGATCAAGGGGAATTGATGCAAATGATCGCATGGTCTAGGAAAGTCTTCAGCATCGGAGAACTCTGGCATAGATTCAAATTTACCATCCATGGCAAATTTACGACCGTGGTATTTACAGACTAGCTGTCTAGCTGTAGCACCATCATTGATGATGATATTGCCTCGGTGTGTACAGACATTGGATAAACAGTTGAGTTCATCTGATGAGTTTTTAGTCAGCACCATTGGTTCATTGAGATAGTTGTCTAGTAGTGCAAGCGGCTTTACTTGATTGGACAACTTAATATCGTGTGCATTTGCAGCAAATTGCCAAGTCTTTAAAAAAACCTTGTCTTTAAGATCACTGAATATTTGATCATCTTGATAGAAGAAGCCAGGAAGTGTTTCTGCCTTTTCTATTTCGGGATGGATATTGAAATTATAGTTCATTAGGATGCGGGGTGAATTATGATTCTATTGTAAATTAGAAAATTTATTCTTTACAAAGAAAATACAAATATGACTCAGCCAAAACTACTTGGAAAATGGACAAGTACTTCACTAGTGGTTGGCAATATGATCGGAGCTGGAGTATTCATGATGCCCGCAGTTTTAGCTGCATATGGAGGGATAAGTATTATTGGGTGGTTGGTGTCTACTACTGGGGCCATCCTACTCGCTGTTCTATTTAGCAACTTGAGTAAAATGTTGCCTGGGCTTCAAGGTGGGCCATACGCGTATGTACGAAAAGGGATGGGTGACTTTTCAGCTTTTCTGGTGGCTTGGGGGTATTGGGTGTCTGTTTGGACTACTACGGCTGTTCTATCAGTCGCATTTGTGAGTTATCTTACCGTTTTTATTCCTATGTTGAAGACAAACATTGTCTATTCAATTGGCTCTGCATTGTTGGTAATGTGGGGATTGACATGGTTCAATACCAGAGGTGTTAGTAAAGTGGGGAAACTGTCTTTAATCACAACTATATTGAAGATAGTACCTATTATACTCATTGGTATAGCTGGATTGTTCTATATGGATATCTCACACTTCACACCATTCAATACCAGTGGAGAATCCAATGTCATGGCCATCATTGCTGCTACCAGCCTTACTTTTTTCTCATTCCTAGGAATAGAAAGTGCCACGATCCCTGCGGAAAATGTTGCCAATCCTGAAAAAACAGTTCCTTTTGCCACAAAGTGGGGAACAGTGATAGCTGCTTTTGTGTATATCCTTAGCTCTCTATCTATCATGGGCATGATTTTACCTAATGAATTAAGTGCCTCAGTCGCTCCTTTTGCAGATGCTGCCATCGTGCTGTGGGGCAATGGATCTCAATACTTGGTAGCATTTGCTGCAGTCATATCTGTATTTGGAGCATTAAATGGATGGATCCTGATACAGGGTCAAATGCCAGAGGCCATCTCAAGGGATGGTCTTTTCCCTTCCGTATTTGCAAAGAAAAACAGTAAAGGCATGCCTGCTTTAGGGATAGTAATATCTAGTGCATTAGCCACTATACTAATTCTTATGAACTATTCTGGAGGCTTATTGAAAGTGCTAGAATTTATGCTGTTGGTATCTACAGTGTCAGTCTTGATACCTTATATGTTTTGTTCAGTATCATATGTGATACTTAAAAGAAGGGAGAAACTGGATGCCTCAAATAAGTTGGAATACTGGTTTTTGGCAGTGATCACATTCATATTTTCCACTTATGCCCTGGTAGGTTCCGGATATGACTCTGTGTTTTGGGGATTGCTATTCTTATTACTGGGTGTTCCGGTTTATTTAATTATCAAAAGACAAAAAACAAACTAAATGAGACAAACACATCATTCAGAATATGGACAGTTATTGTCTATTTATATCAAGCCAGTAAGTGAGGGATTCGTAAGTCAGCAAACGATAGCTGAGCAATGGGAGCAGCTCAATTACTTAGGTCAACCCGACTATGAATCCGCACTATCAGAATACAAACAATTTGAAAATACGATCAAATCAACGGGAGCTGAGATCAAGCATTTTTCCAAATCTTCCGCTGTGACAATGGATTCTATCTATTGTCGAGACGCATCTATCTTTACTGACTTTGGTGTGATACTGTGCAATATGGGCAAAGAGGGGAGAATGAATGAACCTAATGCAGCAAAGCAGGTCTATGAGACCAATGGAGAAAATATTTTGGGCGAAATAAAAGCTCCAGGCACTGTTGAAGGTGGAGATGTTGCATGGTTGGATGATCGGACTTTAGCAGTTGGTCGCACATATCGAACCAATGATTCAGGTATTGCACAACTTCGTGCATTATTGGAACCAAATGGAGTTGAAGTGATAAGTGTCGAATTGCCTCATTACAAAGGTGAGTCAGATGTGTTTCACCTGATGTCGATATTGAGTCCAGTGGATAAAGATCTCGCTGTTGTTTATTCTCCTTTGATGCCGATTACATTTCGAGAATTGCTCATTGATCGTGGATTTCAATTAGTTGAAGTGCCTGATGAGGAGTTTGATTCGATGGGCTGTAATGTATTGGCTACAAGCCCTCGAAATTGCTTGATAGTAGCTGGAAATCCAATCACACAGTCACGGCTTGAAGCGGCTGGTGCAACTGTGACTGTGTATCAGGGATCGGAGATAAGTGTGAAAGGCGGAGGAGGACCTACATGCTTGACCAGACCAGTTTTGCGAGAACTTGAGGATTAGTTTTTGAGTGCCTTTTTCAACTCTTTTTTATATCCATTCGGAGAGCATTTTTCAACAACAATTGTATCACACCCACAGAACAAGGCAAACCGCTTGAGCTTTTCTGATAACTTGAAATAGAATTCATCATCTGGGATGAAATCCGATTCAAACCATAGTTTTTTGATGGAGAAGATTCCGATTTTCCGGTCTGCCTTCGGGTCAAATCTAGCTACAAAACTGTCCTTATATAAAATGGGCAGTGCGTAATATCCGTATTTGCGTTTTGCCTCTGGCACATAGCATTCTATCTGGTATTCAAACTCGAACAAGTCTAGTAGTCGCTTTCGCTGAATGACAAGATTGTCAAATGGCGAGAGTATATGAACTTCATCGGACGGTTCATTAAAGTTGGCATTGGGCAACGAATAATATTCCTGATCAAGCCCTTCAATTTTTAGTGATACAAGTTCACCTGACCTCACTAATTTATTGATGACCTTAGTTAAGGTTGGTTTGATACCTTTTCGTAAGTAGCCTATTTCGGAAAGCGTGGCTACTCCCTGTGACTGCAAAGCTGTCTTGATGAGATACTCACAAAATTCATCTGGTGTAGGTGTACTTGAATCTATATCATTGGGCAATACCCGCTCCGTTAAATCATATACTTTTTGAAAGTTTATGCGTTCCTTGATCATCAGCTTACCTTCCATGAATAATTGTTCCAAAGCGACTTTTGCTGGTTTGTAATCATACCACAAGCCAGGTGTATCTCTTGTCTCTTTAAAGTCCTTGGATTGCAAGGGACCTTCGACTCTTACCCGATCCAAAACATAGCGATTCATTTTTTCATTCTTCGCAAACCAGTGTTTTGCCCCTTTGGCATAAGAAGCCTTCTTAATCAAGCTAAATCTATAGTCCTTGATTGGCAAGTATGCCGCAGCATGACTCCAGTATTCAAAGACTTGCTTTGTGCGCATCAAGTCTTCCAGATTTGTTTTTGCGTAAGCTAAATTTCTAGAGTGAAATACGTGGTGGTGCGCCCTCTCAGCTACCGATAAAGTATCTATTTGCACATAGCCCAGTTGATTGACAATCTCTAATGGAGTTGAGTCATGATTCAAGCCCTGTGAGTCAATAATCAGATGTCTGGCTTCAGCTTTGGTAAGTTTCAATTGTTAAATGATTTCGAAATGAACATACCTTTTCGATAACCAGTAAGAAAAACACATAATTGAATTTCCCCCTAATCAGCAACTAGCAATAAGCACCTTCCACCAAATATTTACCTACATAATCCTCCACACCTTGCTCCAAGCTTGTAAAAGGAACATCATATCCAATAGATTTTAATTTGTCCATATTGGCTTCCGTGAAGTATTGATATTTGTCACGAATATCTGCTGGTGTATCAATGAATGAGATGTCTTCTTGAACATCCATGGCTTTGAATGTGGCCTTAGTAAGATCGATAAAAGTACGCGCAGTCCCACTTCCAAGGTTATAAATACCAGAGTTTTTGCGATGGTGCATAAGCCAATAGCAGACATTGACAACATCTTTGACATATACGAAATCACGCATCTGACCCCCATTGGTATAGTCTGGATTGTGTGAACGAAATAATTTCATTCCACCTGTTTCTTTTATTTGATTATAGGCATGCCATATGACAGAAGCCATTCTTCCTTTATGGTATTCATTGGGACCATAAACATTAAAAAACTTCAATCCAGCCCAAAAGAAAGGAGATTTTGGCTGTTCTAATGCCCAAACGTCAAAGTCTTGTTTTGAAATACCGTAGGGATTCAAAGGTTGCAATTTAGGAATGTCGGACTCATTGTCATCATACCCATGCTCACCTAAACCATAAGTGGCTGCTGAAGATGCATATACTACTGGAATTTGATAGTCAATACACTTAGACCACATGTCCTTTGTATATTGTGTATTCATCTTAGAGAGCAACTCTACGTCAAATTCTGTCGTATCTGTTTTCGCTCCTATATGAAAGATGAATTCTACCTCCTCATAATTCTTATCCAGCCATTCAAAAAACACATCCCGATGAACACGCTCTTGTATGATTTTCCCTTCCAGGTTTTTATTCTTGGCTGGCGTATCAAATTCATCAACAGCAATGACCGCATTGAAATTTTCAGTATTGAGCTTAGCAATCAAACAACTACCAATGAACCCGGCAGCACCTGTTACAATAATCATAATTCCATATTTTGGAGTGGGAGCTTATTCGACTATAGATTCTTCAGTCGTTTGGGCAACATTGAAGTGAAGCGTAAATCGCAAGGTCTCTTTTAAAGGGTTATCTTGCTCGCTAGGTACCAAATAAGCAAAGTCAATACCAAATACTTGATATCTAAATCCTAGCCCTAAGGTTAAGTATTTTCTATTTCCCTTCTCTTTGCTCTCATTGAAGTAGCCAGCACGCGCAGCAAAAGTATTGTTGTACCAATATTCGGCACCAAAGGCAAGGATCACTTCTTTCATCTCCTCACTGAATCCGCCAGGGGCATCTCCAAAAGATCCGAAGATACCGCTTAGAAGACTTTTTTCTCTGCTCGTTTCCGTAGGGGTAGGCACCATCAGTTTATTCACATCAAAAGCGAAAGTAATGGTATTGAAAGGATCTAAATTGGTGGTCAAAGCCGTCCCAAGTCTTAAGTTGGTGGGGATAAAATCCCTATTATCTTCATCAGTATAGGTCAGTTTTCTTCCGATGTTAGATATGTTAGCACCAAATGCCAATTTGGTATTTTTCCCGCTCAATAAAATATCTCGTGTATAATAAACCGCAACATCACCAGCTACACTGCTTCCAGGACGGGCTTCAGTACTGCCCGATGAGAAAGAACCAGTTAGGTTGGATCGAATATATCGAACACCGATGCTCATAGATAAATTTTCGGTCAGTTTACGTGCATACTGACCAGCGAAGGCATATTCTCTTGGGTTAAACAATGTTCCTTCTAATCCATCTACAGTGAAAAATATTTCTCCTAAGTCAAAATATCGAAGTGACAAAGAAACTGCTTGCTCTTTATCTATCTTGTAATATCCTGACAGATAAGAAATTGACATGTCTGGGACTAACTTACTGAGCCACGGGGTATAGGAGAACGAAGCTCCGTATTGATTGTCAAGGAAAACTAATTTTGCAGGATTCCAATAGGAAGAATTAGCATCTGGAGATATAGCTGCCCCAACATCTCCCATACCACCCGATCTCGCGTCAGGCGAAATCGTCAAAAATGGGACGGCCGTTGTAATTATTCTTTGATCTGGATCAGCACCTGTTACTGGGGTGTTTTGAGCAGATACTTTGTTCATCACACCAAAAATGGTGATAAGAGCAACTAATTTAATTCTGGTTAGCATCATATTTTTATAAAATAACGAACAAAGATAGTTAATTCGGTATAATTAGTTTTTGGAATCTACTATTTTTTACACCTTTTGATAAGGAACGTACAGATATGCCATATACGTATATCCCAGGTGCTATTCTGTTGCCAGATTCATCAAAAACATTCCATTTGGCAAATTCCACAATATCAGCAATGTTCGCAATATCAACTTTACTATTGAATAGAATACCACCATTGGGTTTGTAAACTGTGAGCTCTATCTCGAGATGATCTCCGGCAAAATTATGAGCAAATCCAAAAGTGGTCGTATGGTCAACAGGGTTAGGGTAGTTGAATAACCTGGAAATAATTAAGTCAGAGGCATTGACATAGAATTGAATAGTTTCTGAGGAGGTATTGCCAAAGGTGTCTGAAAAATTCACCTCAATGCTATGTTCTCCTGTGCGGAGATCATTAATCGGAAATAATACCCATCCGGTTTGATACGTATCAGCCAGGGTATTGTAGTATTCACTAATGTCAAATGTGACAGAATCATCCAAAATAGCCTGTATGCCTCCGCCAACTCCATAATTTGAAATGTTTATACCACTTTGGTCATTAAGTTTGGCAAGCAATAGAATATTGCTACCAATTGTTTTGTTTTGTACGGTGGTATCGTTGATGTATAGGGAGATGATAGGTGATGACCTATCCATCGCACCAATATCTGCACTTCCTCCGATTACTATCTTATTATGAGATCCATTTCCATCGATTTGCTGATCTGAGTCTAGCGCATAAATACTGATTTCCCCATAACCCAATTCATAATTGATGTTTTTCGGCACGATAAACTCAGAAGTAAAACTACCATTCACAACAGTTGAATAACCTTGAAAAATCAAGTTCTCCCATTCTTTATAATTATAAACCGGATTTTCATTTCCAAGCGTTTGCAGTGAGCTTTGCTTGTCAAATACAGTCACTTGCGCTGTGCCTTCAAAGTCTGCGGCATTTTGTATATGTCCGTGAATTGTAATTTTTGATAGCGCACTCAGGGTGTCTGCACTTCCAGATGATGAACTTATTTCATCAATGATAACTTGTTTTTTGGGATAAGAAAGGGTCATAGATGGATCACCCAAAAGTGAGAAATTGCGATTGGAGCTTCCATTTAAGCTCTCGTTTTTTGTGCCTATAAACATCTCTCCTAGTGTTGGGTAGCGATCATTTATTTTTTTGAATACATTTTCATAAAACGCTTTGTTGAGTAAAAAATTCGATCCAGAGCTCACTGGTCTTCCAGTAGTAACTATCGCAATAGCTCCTCCATTTGGATTCAAAACAGTCCGCT
>Ga0209634_1002437_pt1 | contig 13037 bp, 13 predicted proteins | sample LinPmetageLP40_FD_184043 | JGI IMG/M metagenome (GOLD analysis project Ga0209634, IMG submission 184043) | Marine viral communities from the Pacific Ocean - LP-40 (SPAdes) (version 2) | ecosystem: Environmental > Aquatic > Marine > Oceanic | place: Pacific Ocean | collected 2010-08-26 | reverse complement strand
AATTTTCGTGGGCGTTTAAGTCTAACATCCATTTTAATGGTTTATTGCTTTCATCAGTTTTAACTAAATAGGCATTTTTATCGTAAATTGTACGATCACTACTCATATATATATATATATATAGAAAATTATTTTTATATTTTATTTTTTTCTAAAATTCTATATACAATTATTCCAATATAATCTTCTTTAAATAAATTATTTTCAATATAATTATTAAAAATATAATTTAAAATTAAATTTTTATAATTTTTTTTATTATCTTTTATTATACTATTTATTTTAAATTCTATTTCATTAGTTAAAAAAAAATAACAAGATAAATTAAAAGGATAATTTATAAATGGGATTAGATTAACAAGTAATATATCAACTTTATCTTCATAACAATTTTTTATATTATGTTTAAAATTATATTCAAAATATTCAAGCTCTTCTATTATAATATTTTTATATGTTTCATATGTATTTTTATTTTCAAACATTTTTTCTAAACCTAAAAATATATTTTTAATAGTATATTTTTCTAAACCAATAAATTGATTAATATTAAAAAATTTTGTTAAAAAACTAAAATTATTATATTGTTTTTGATAGATTGAATTTAATGTTAACACTTTTAAAATTATTGCTAAATCAATATCTTCTTTAAATAAATACTTATTATAATTACCTTTTCTAAAATAAATGTGTTTTTTTATATTAGCTCCTAATGATATTAAAATTTTAATTATATTAGGATCTTGTATTAAACAAGCATACTCAAGTAAAGTATGTCCATTACCATTTATTGAATCTATCTTTCCTCCTTTTTTTAATAGTTCGGTTAATATTTCTATATCTCCTATTTTAATACAGTGATGTAATAATGTATTTCCATCTTCATTTAATTGTTTAAAATTTATATTATTTATAGTTTTTATAGTTTCTATATCATTTCGTGAGATATATCTAAAAGTATTATGTATATTAAGCGTTTTATTATATTCTTGCTCTGTTAAATGTAATAAATTTTTTAATTCATTTGTATTATCATTATGTTTTAATAATTTTAAAACTTTTTTTAATTGTTTTATTTTATCTATTGTTTTACTATTAGTATTAATACTAGATAATATATCTTTTGTATGTTCTAGAATATTAACTACATCATTATTAGACATTAATATTAATTATATAATTAAATTAAATATTTAATCTATAAACTAATTATTAATTAAATATTATTAAATTATTTATATGATTCATAGACACCAAAAATATCTAAATATTTTGGTCTATAATTATCACTGATTAAAACAGTTCTCGTATTACGCGAGGAAATTTCATTATTTATTTTACATAAATAACCGTCATCTCTACATTTTGATGTATTTGGGAATAAAAAATTAGCATAAGCTGTTTGATCATTAACAACTGTGGTAACTGGATTTGTAGTATATTGTTCAATAAAACTATCTTTAATTTTTAATTCTTGTGGATTTAACATGGAACCTTCATAAAATTGTGTGGCTATTTTTTTTTTACTAACAGAACAATTTTCATTTTTGTTAGTGGGTGTACCTAAATGTAAATAATTCATAAATGGATTATCTTGAGTAGGTGTAAAACAATTTAATAAATTTTTATTTATATTATTATTCATTAATTAAAATAAGAAAAAAAAAATGATTTATCAACCTAAAAGAATATTAATTATATATATAAAATGATTAATGAATCTTGGGTAGAAAAATTTAGACCTAAAAAATTAAAAGATGTTATATCACAAGAAGAAATTATATTGTCATTAAAAAAAGTTATAGTAACAAAAAATATACCTCATTTACTATTTTTTGGACCTTCTGGATGTGGTAAAACGTCTACAATATTAGCATTAGCTAGAGAATTATTTAGTGATAAATATTGGGAAGATAGGGTAATTGAACTAAATGCTTCTGATGAAAGAGGAATAAGAGTTGTTAGAGATAAAATAAAAACGTATGCTAAAAATTCTATAAATAAATCAGATGATGTGCCTCCTTGGAAAATAATAATATTAGATGAAGCTGATACTATGACATCTGATTCCCAGTTCGCACTTAGAAAAATTATGGAAGATTATTCAAAGGTAACGCGATTTTGTATTATATGTAATTATCATAATAAAATTATTGATCCTATTATATCTCGGTGTTCTTTATTTAGATTTAGACCAATACCAAAAGACTTAATAAAAAAAAAATTACTACAAATTTGTAAAACAGAATCTATTAAGTGTTCTCTAAAAAATATAGAATATATTATTGAACTATGTTCTGGTGATCTTAGAAAAGCAGTAAATTTTCTTCAAAAGTGTATGAATAATAAATATTTTAAAGAAACTAATACTAATTGCCAAAAACAAATAATTCATAATATGTCTGGTTTAATTCCTATAAATATTTTAAATAAATTATTTGAATATGCTATTGATTGTAAAGAAAAAGAAGTTATTAATGTTATAGAATATATTTATAAATCTTCATATTCTTTAACATTACAATTAGATAAAATGTCTGATTTAATTATTTTTAATAAAAAATTATCTGATAAAAATAAAGCATTAATTATACAAAAAATAACAGAAATTGACCAATATTTAATTAAAGGATGTGATGAATATATTCAATATTATAATCTAATATATTTAATTATTAATTTACAACAAAATAAATAAAAAATTGATTTTAATATTTAAAACTTTAATTTATATATATTCTAATGGAAAATCTTTTATGGATTGAAAAATATAGACCATTAAAATTTAATAATATTTTAGGACAAGATAAAATTATTAAAATACTAGAAAAAATGATAGAAAATGGCTCTTTTCCACATTTAATACTTAGTGGAAGTTCAGGTACAGGAAAGACATCTACAATAATGGCAATAGTTGAAAAATTATATGGTAAATCTAAAACATTTATGGTAATGAAATTAGATGCCTCTGATGATAGAGGTATTAATTCAGTCAGAGATGAAATAAAAGGGTTTGCAGAAAAAATTACATTATTTAATAAAGGTATAAAATTAATTATATTAGATGAAGCAGACGCAATGACTTTTGATGCTCAATTTGCATTACGAAGAATTGTTGAAAAATATTCTGATACAACTAGATTTTGTTTTATATGTAATTATGAAAATAAAATTATTCCCCCAATTAAATCTAGATGTTTAAATTTTACTTTTTTTCCAGTAGATAAAGATAATATTATAAAAAAATTAAAATATATTTGTAAAAAAGAAAAAATTAGATATGATAATGACGCTATTGAGGTTATTGCAAAACTATCTAATGGTGATTTTAGAAAGAGTATTAACTTATTACAAAGTATAAGTATGAGAATAGATGTAATTAAAAAACAATATTGTTATGAAACAGTTGGTTTATTAAATGATAATACATTAAAAAATATATTAGAATTACTTTTAAATAAAAATATTAATATAGAAAATAAATATATTTTTATTAAAAAAGAATTAATAGATACTGGTATTTCATTATCTTTATTTTTAGGACAATTATCATCTATAATTTTAGAAAATACTACAAATATTTCAATAGATAAACTAACAGATTATTTAATTAAATTATCAAAATTAGAATACGCTGTATCTTCATCTACATTTGGTAATTTATATATTAAGACTTTAATTAGTATATTTATTTAAAAAAAATTGATAAATTATTGTATTTATACTATAATTTATTTTAGTAATGTCTGCTAACTCTACTGTTGCGAATATTAATAACTCAGATAAATCTTCTCTTTTTTCTACTCTAATGAGTAATCCACTTCAGCCATCACGAAGTGAAGCTATTGTAAAATGGATTAGACAATTCCGCCCTATTATTGTTGGTTCTAAAGAACTTGAAACTGAACTATCTCTACTTTTTAATGATTTTACAATTGGTTTTGATGGTTATACAGGTAAAGAAATTCCACGCCATCTTCTTTATCCTACTGAAGAAGAAAAACAAATTATCCGTGAATATTATGAAAAAGAAGCTGTAAAGAACGATATGAAAAAATCAGATACAACTACTGTATCAAATGAATCTACTCTTGTTTCCGCATTTGAACAAGCAGCAACTCTCGCTGCTACAGAAACAAAACAGTCTCCAATTGAACTAGGAATTACTGAAAATGGTGATGTCAATTATTCTAGTCTATCTAGTCATTATTCTGGTGATGTAGAAGCTTTTTCTGGAAAACTACTTGAACTATCGCAAAAACTAGTTAATGACCAAATTAAAGCTGCTACAAAATATCAACATTCAAAAGGTCATGGTTCTCAAAGAAAGGGAACACCTGCACTACCAGAAGACCCTATTCAAAATATTCCTTTTGATCAACGAATGTTTATTACTACGAAAGTAAAAGAACTGTTTTCTATTATTGAAAAGACAAGTACTCCTATTGACCAAGGTATTATGTTTGATATGTTTATTCGTTCAATTTTCCGCGAACGTGCTGTGACTGGTGGTAAGCGTGAAGCTAAAACAGGTAAAGGACATCGTTCTATTTCTTATTTTCTCTTTTCTCTTCTTCATCGAGAGCATCCAGATATTGCAAGTAAAATGATTGGACTATTTCCAACATATGGATATTTTAAAGATATTTCTGCTCTAATTGCACATTTTGCAAAAGACCATAAAAAACTTATTACAATGTCGGCAATTGATGTGTTTATGAACGCACTTGACCAAGATCTTCGTAAACTTACTGGTGGTAAAGGTTTTCCTTATTACGGACCATCTCCAAATTTTAAAACAAGTGAGTTTAAAGTTTTTATTGATAAACTTTCTGTTGAATCAAAAAAAATTACTCTTGACGAATTTCTATCAAAGTATCCAGAAGCAAAGGGACTATCCCTAGCAGCAAAGTGGTTTCCACGTGAAGGAAAGCATAATAGTTCTCATCGAAACCAAATGATTCATCATGTTATGACAGAAGGTGGTCTTGTTGCTGCTAAAAAGAAAGCTAATAGTAAACCATATATTAATTTTACAAATAGCGTTTTTCGCAAATTTATTTCTAGTCTAACAACTCTTAGTGGGGTTGTTGAACCTCTGATGGCTGCAAACAAGTGGTCCGAAATTAATCCTTCAAAGATTTCTTCTGGTGCTACTATTAAGTATCGAAAAGCACTTGCTAATGAACTGGTAGATGAAGTGCCTACAATTTATCAACAAGAAACAGGAAACCGTACAAGTGATCCGGTACGTATTGAACTGCGTAAGAAAATTATAAATGCTGCAGTTGAAGGTAAACTAAATGGAAAGATTGATTCCACAAAAATAGCAGATGCTATTAGCAAGGGGAATATTAGTTCGGTTGAACGTAAAATTCTTCACGCGCAATTTATGGATCTTGTAAAAGACCACAAAGAAAAAATAATGAGTGATTACAATACAGCACTTGAAAAATGGACTGAAAAAGGTTCTATTCCTGCTCTCAAACCTACTGACCCTCAAAATGTCATTTCTACAGTTGATGTTTCTGGTTCTATGGGACAAGTAATGCAATATGCTATTGTTAATGGACTCATTACAATGATGATGAGTAAACTTGGAAGATTCTTCATTACATTTGATACAAACCCACAACTAATTAAACTTAAAGGTGATAATATTGTTGATTGGTATGAACAAGTCCGTAGGGCACCATGGGGTGGTTCTACTAATATGCGAGGAGCAATGAACCTCCTAATTAATGTTATGAAAGATGTACGCGAGATTGATTCATCTTTTGATGGTAAGATTATTCATATTATCCACACTGACGGACAATTTAATTCTTCTTTTGCAGGATTTGCTTTTAAACCAAAAACAGACTACTGTGGTTTTAATTATCCTACAGAAGATACGACAACATCTTGGAAAACATTTGCTGATGAAATGAAAGTATCTTTTACAAAAGAAGGGTTTGCCTTTCCACTTACTGCTTTTTGGAATTACCGTTCTCAGACACCTGGATTTCCGGCACACGGAAAGTTTGAGGGTGTTAAACTTGTTGAAGGACTATCTACTGGTCTTCTAATGGATGTTCTTGGAGGATCTACCATTTTTAAGGTTGATGAAACTGGATCCGTAGTTGCTGATACGGACCCAGTTATTACTCTACTTGAGAGTCTGACACAATTTACTCTTGTAGGTGATACACTCTATAAGAGTAATGATTTTGTGTATAAAGATGAAAATGTTGTTGATAAAATTAAACAGTTTTGGAGCCAATATATTAATACTACCCAATAAAATTATTTTATAAAAAAGTTGATAATTATTATTTAAATATTTAAATAATAATTATTTTAATGTCTTATGATTTAAAACAAATGATACAATTAACTGATTTAAAAACATCAAAAGATTTTACTAAATTTAATATCTTATATAAAAATAATAATCTTACTGTAAAATATAGTGATAATTTCTGTGTTTTTAGTAGTGATTATATAGATACAGATAAATTAAATATTTTAATATCAAAAGAAAGTAAATTTGATATTAATATAATTAAAGAATATATAATAAAGTTTTTTCATGTTGAACAAAATAAATCAATAGATTATATGAATATATTTAAAAAAGAACGTAAAAAAACTAAATATTTAATAAACTTTAATACTTTAAAAAAATACTTTAGTCAAAACAAATTATCTAGTAATAGTAATATAAATGAGTTGCTAAGTTTTATTCCAAACGAACTTAAATTAGATACTACACAAGTATTCGATTTAATTACTAAAGAAATACAAAACGTAAATACTGATCTATCTCATAATAATTATATTTGTTGTGATAACAATGATTATACTAATTTTACAGTTAGATTAAAATATAATTATGGTGAATTAGGTGAAAAATTAAAAAAAAGTAAATATGATTATTTTGAATTAAATTTTAAGTTAAATCATATATTTTATCCATTTGTTCCTCCCGAAATAAATTATGTTAAACCTTATATTAATCCAGACTTAATTATAGCTATTTTGAATTTAAATAATATTGATAATACAAGATGGAATTATACTATATCATTAAATGAATATATTAAAAATCTAAGTTCAAGTTTAGAATCATATTTTAATACTTATTTTGATAATTCAATAGATAATTCTTTATCTAATATTGAATTATTATTAATTAAACTTGGACAAATAACAAAAATAAGTACTTCAAAAATTATAATTAAATTAATTTCTAATAGAAAACTTGAAAAAAAACTATGTGCTAACAATAAATATTGGTCTTCAGGTACTGGATATGGTTCAGGAAATTCAAATTCAACTTGGAATATTCAACATTTTTTACAAAAACAGAAAGAATCAAATAATGATATAATAGAAATATTAAAAAATATTAATAAAAATATGAAAGTTTCTGATTTTGATATTAAACTAATATTTACAACTAATATTTTAAGTGATTATATTATAAACAATTTTAATGGTTTAACAATTCTTGAACTAGATAATAAAAAAGATATATTTAGTGAAATATTAAGCATTATAAAATTTGAAGATTTTAAAAGTATTCCATTTAATTTTACAAATAAAATTTATATGTCAATGAAAGACTTTGTAGAAGATTTAAATAATGATATATATAGCGATGAAACTGTTTTAAGCGCACTTGATGAAAATATAAGAATCATTTGTGATGAAATTCTAACGGTTTCCGGTATTTATAGAAGTCAATATGAAATTCATACAAAATTAACTTCTCAAAGTATACCTGTAACAAAGATAAATACATCTAAATCAAATGTAAAAGATATATATTTTGATATTGTTAATAAAAATCAATTTAACTATAATAAATTATTTTCAACTCATCGATTTTTTGAATATAAAAGTGTATCTATTAAACCAAAAGCGATTATGCGTATTGTTTCAGAATTTAATAGTCTAAAAAAGAATCTTCCTAATAATTGGGATAGTAGTATATTATTGCGTGTTCCAAAAAGTAATCTAAATCTAATTACTTTTTTAATTGTAGGACCAAAAGATACTCCTTATCATAATGGATTATTTGAGTTTCACGCTTATTTTCCTGATGATTATCCAAACTCAGTACCAAAAGTACTTTTGAATACAACAGGTGGAGGTAGAGTAAGATTTAATCCAAATCTATATAATTGTGGAAAAGTATGTCTGTCTTTATTAGGAACTTGGAGTGGAGAAAGCGGAGAATCTTGGAATCCACAAATATCTACATTTTTACAAGTTTTGATATCAATCCAATCATTAATTTTTGTTGAGAAACCATATTTTAATGAACCTGGTTATGAAAGAACAATGAAAACACCAACCGGTGAATTAAGAAGCTTTGATTATTCAGATAAGATAAGATTAGAAACAATTAATATTGCTATTAATAATGTTATTCAAAGCATTGATACAACTGATACAACTGATACAACTACGTATAGCAATTTTATCAAAGAACATTTTAAATTAAAATATATGGAAATATGTGAGACTATTGAACAATGGCTTGAAGAAAGTACTAAACAAAAAGCGAAGATGAATATAGCATATAATAATTTTAAGAAAGTATATGCAGAAAAAATTGATTCTAATATTTTAGTATAATTTAACATTTTATTTTATTATATTCTCAATATATATATATATATATTTATGATATTAGAGGGAAATAATAAAATATATAATATAACATTGTGTGATTCTTCTGAAAATATTAATAAAATGATTAATTATTTTAAAAAATATAATAATTTTGAAGATGAATTAATTATAGGTATTGATTTTGAATTTAATAGAAGTTTAGATGATACACATAGAGAAATAGCTTTAGTTCAAATTAATTTAGAAACAAATAAAAAAGAATCAGAAATATTTATGTTTTATCCACCTCATCTAAATGACGAACAAACAAAAGTTTTAAAAAAATTATTATTAAATGAAAAAATTAAAACTATATTACATGGTGGTGAATCATTAGATATTCCATATTTATTTACAGATTTTTTTACTAATATTGATGAAAAAAAACAATTTTGTAAAAATCTATTTGATACAAAATATTTATGTGAATATTATAATTTAAAAAATAATTTAGTAGAAAATAAATGTAAAATTTACTATTTACTATTACAAATGAATGTAATAGACCAAAAACAAATGGATTACTTGTTAGAAAATCAAGAAAAAATGGGAAGTATTTCTGAAATTCGAATTAATGTTAAAGATATGTCAAAAGAATTAATAAATTATGCAGCATATGATACACTATATTTACCAGAATTATATAAAACTTTTCCAAAAGATGATAATTATCAAAAACTAATACCTGAAATAACAAGTATTCATTTTATTTTAAAACAAACAGACTTTTTTAAAAAACATTTTACAGAAATATCACAGTTTAACTTAGTTTTTTTAAATTTAGAAAATAGATATATTTTATTAAATGATATGTTTCAATTTATGTATTTATGGAATGATACCGGATTATTATCATATTTAAATCAAATTACTTATTTTAAAAAATTTTTTCAAATTACAATTAAATATATTGTTTATAATATTTTAATACGTAATTATGAAACTTTTTATAAAAAAGATATATTAAATAATAATTGTCCAAGTAGTTTAAACATATTATTAGAAGATATTAGTAATTTTAATTATACAATAAATTTAATTAAACAATTAAATGAATATATAAAAAAAGAATTATTATAAATATTTAAAGAATTATTAATTATAATAATTAAGAATAATGACAGAAACAAATCAAAACACAAAATCAAGATTTGTAAGGAAGGCAGGTAGAACTCTACTAGTTCAACGAACTTCTGAAGATTTTAATGAATCTCTACTAGAAAATCTAGAAGGATTAAAAGAAAAATTTCATACGGAAACAAGTAATTCGTATTTTTTAACATTTGAATCTATCCCACATGCTTTAGCATCATTTAGAGATCTTAAATCTAATAAAACAATTCGAGTAAAATTTGCGCATTACAAAATATTTTTTACTATACAAGGTCTAGACGATATAACTGATTATACAAATATTAAAGATACACATATAAAATTAATTAATGATAATTTTAATGGTAATGTATTATACTATAAACTATATCGTAAAAATGACAAATTTTTAGAATGTGGAGATTTAACATTAGATACAAAAGAAACATTTGATATGTTAGTAGATTCTGAAAATAATAACAAAGATTATGAATTTACGGTTGATGATGTTGCATATTCTGGTATTTATTATAGATATAATCGTAAACCTAAAACTGATTTACCACAAACTACTAATTCTCTACATGAATAATAGATTTAATAGATAGTAAATTGTTATTTTTTAAATTATAAAATTGTATAGTATTATTATTATTTAAATTTATATTATTAAAATATATATTTTCTTTTATAAATAATAATAATTTTAATTCTTTTATAGTTAAATTATAAGGTAGAAATGGTGTTATAATTATCTTATTATTTTTATAAATACGTAAATATATCATATTTTTATTAACATTACTAACATTACTAACATTAGTAACAGTATAATTTCCTTTTTTAATAATAAAATTATTTACTAATTTTTTATTATTAAAATACCAAATTTGATTTTCTTTTTTTATATTATAGTGTAAAAAAATATATTTTTTAAGATCATTAATATTTGTAACATTAATTTTAATAATATTATAAACATCATCTACTAACAACTCTACATCAATAATCATTTATTATAAGATATATTTTATAATAAATTAAACTGATAATCATAAATTTTATCTATTTTTTTATTTATTTCAATAAGCATATAAGGAAAATATTGAGTATATGATTTTTGAAAAAGTGTGATTATTTCATTTTTCCACGCAATATTGTGAGGTTCATTTTTTGTTTCAAGTAATATTACAATAGTATCTAAAATAAATGTGATATAGTTAATTATTTTATCTGACCAATTAAAATTAGCAAGCATATCTATAAAATTAAAAGAAATTAATTTTTTTGTTACAGATATTTTTATTTGTTTAGGTACTATATTAATAATACGCTTATTCGTATCGTTTATTAGATCATAAATCATTTTATTATCACCATCTTTTAATTCTTTTATAAGAGAATCCATATAAACTTTTTTAAATGTAGAAGAAATATTATTAACTAAATTTTCCATTCCTAAATTAATATTATTATAAATTTGTTCATAATTTTCTATAAGATAGTCTATTTTAAAATCTTTATCTATTAATTTTATATTTTGTAATAATTTAATTTGATTTTGTTTTAAATATTTTAATGAATCTTGTAAATTACTATCATTATACTCATTATTATATTCTGAAGTTTTAATATATTCAATATGTTTTTGATTATTGTAATATGAGATAATTATGTTATGTATTGTTTTATTTTTATCACACTCTTTCCAATGATTAAAAATTAAATTATAGCTATTTATAAAAGTGTCTAACATAATTAATTTATTATAATTATTATTTAATTGTAAATCATTTAATAAAGTAATTAATTTATTACTCCATGAATATATTTCCTTATCTAATATATTCCAATTTTTTTTATTACCAAGTAGATTTTCTCCAAAATTACAAATTAAAAAACTAGTTAAAAATATACGAGAGTTTATTTTATCATTATTATCATTATTATCATTATTATATTTTAATGTTGTTAATTTATTAATAAATTTTTTAACTAATACGTGTAAATAGTTATCTCTTATAATTTTAGTATATAGAAAAAATTCTATATTTTTTTTATTTATTAAATCATAATTATTAATTATTTTATCCCATATATTTTTAATTTTATAACATCTGTAATACCTCTGTATTTTTATACTATTTTTTATAAATATAGTTTTCATCTAACTATATTTATAAAAAAAACTAATTTACATTTTTAAACTAAATAACCTATCGCAAATTTGTGTAGAATTATTTTTATCTTTATTGTTTTTATTTAAAATAATATTATATTTATTACGTCTCGTCTCATCAAATAATATATATTCGATTATTTTAAGTTGCTTTACATCTGTTTTCATTTGTGTAGTTAAAAAAGGTAAATCTTTATATCTACTTAATTTAAAATTATAAATTTCAATTATGTCTTCAATTTTAGCATCTTGATTAAGATCTAATATTTTATAATAATTTTTCATATTTATAACTAATTATAAATTAAATAATATAAATAACCTAATTTAGTATTATTTGATAAACTAGAATTAATGATATTAATAATATCATTATTAGATTTGTTTTTAAATATTAAATTAGAATTATAATTAGTAGTATATTTACCACCACCATTTTGATTATTTAAATTTTGTAGTCTATTTAATTTATAATATGATAATCTATATTGATGATCGAAAAGTATTATATTTTTATTTTTTAGATATTGTACATATTTAGTATAGTCCATTAATATAATATATTAGATATTTTTAATATAAATGTTTAGGTTTAAAAAACACTAATATTGACTCTTTCTTGTTTAAATAGAATACATAGTTAATACAATTTTGATCTCTACGCAATTTAAATTTTAATTCTTTATTATATACCTGTTTTAATAACTTAAAATTTTTATTTGTATTTCTATAAATTCTAATAGCACTGTCTGGTAATTTAGATTTAAAATTTATAGATTTAAGAATTTTTTTAAACTTTTTATAATTAGTTTTATTTTCTTTATTACATTTAATTGTTTTTTTTAATTCTTGTATAGGATTACTTCGTTTAGGGTGTTTCAAAAAATATATATTATGTTTATTTTTATTATTAAACAACTTTATTATTTTTTCCTTTGTAAATTTTAGTCTCCACAATGCTTTTGTATCTATATAAATAATAATATCATATTTTTTAAGGATGTATGGTCTTATCCATTTATAATATTTCGCTGTATGACGATTTTCATCCATAAAATCTAATTTTTTTTTTAAGGGTACTAATATAAAAAATTAGATTTTATGG
>Ga0209634_1002435_pt1 | contig 13040 bp, 8 predicted proteins | sample LinPmetageLP40_FD_184043 | JGI IMG/M metagenome (GOLD analysis project Ga0209634, IMG submission 184043) | Marine viral communities from the Pacific Ocean - LP-40 (SPAdes) (version 2) | ecosystem: Environmental > Aquatic > Marine > Oceanic | place: Pacific Ocean | collected 2010-08-26 | reverse complement strand
CTACTAATATTATAGATAATCTAATATTAAAATTACCTACCTATATTACTTATTATTTATATCCAATTATTATAAATTATAAAGAAAATGTTATATCTCCAAAAAAAAATGATTTAAATTTATTTTCTATAGTTTGGAATATATTAATATTTTACATTTTTTGGATTTTTATAAAATCTATAATAGAAAATATGGCACACCAAGAATACCAAAAAGAAAACTCAAAAGAATAAATTTAAATATTACCTGCGTGTGTAGAAGATAATCTGTTTGTATCTATATTATTATTTATTCTTAATACAATAAACATTATCACTATAACTATAAAAATACTAAATTGTAAAATACATGTAGCTAAACCAAACCTCCATAAATTACTATTTTTTAGTGTAAGACAAGATTCGCATTTATCAGATAACTCTATACACCCCCAAATACCTAAACCCAATTCAATTAATAATAGAAATACTAGACGAATTGAATTAATTTCCTTATTTTCTTTATAATTAGTTCTTAATAGACATAAATTAATTGATACTAATACATATGGCCATAAATTAGAACCTTCACAATCTCTCCAAATAGAATAATCTTGCACTAAAAATAATATCCCAAATACAATATAAGATATAACTGCACTAATTAATATTATAAATAAACTACCAAATAAACATATGGAACAATTTTTCACATTTTCTAACTTCATTATTATTGATTGATTCAAACAATTATTAAATTTCAAATTTATTGTAATATTTTTTTTTGAGCTGTAGAATTAATAATAATAGCTTCAGTATTTTCCTCTTGGGTATTAAACGTTTTCACCAAAATGTCATCATTCATAAAAACAACCTCTGCCATATTAGATTTACCAGTTCTTCCTGCTCTACCTATAAGTTGATGTAACATATTTTGAGTATAACTAGTGTCACAATCATCTATAATAACTTTTTTAATGGGTAAATTAGTACCATATGTTATAGATTCATCGGATACTATATATGATAATTTATTATTATCTGCTAAAGATAATACTACATCATTATACAGTCCATCATATGAATCTAACATTTTTAAGTTAGGATTGTGGATACCAACACCACTAAATAAAGCTTTATCAAAATCGTCAGGCAACATCTCTATTTCATCTATAGATATATCATTAATAATAGACCCCTTCAGATATTTAGTTTCATTAAAATAGTCATATTCTGGTGCATGTTTTTCTAAATGAATTCTAGAATTAATAACATACTGATTATCCCAATTTATTATTGGATTATCTAAACTTGATATATTTTTAGAAACATTATCAGAACCCTTTATCTTATCACCTTTTTCTATTTTGTTACATTCCTTCTCATATTGTGTTTTAGAAGAGTTATATTTTTTTATCATATTTTTTATTCTTGGTGAGTCTTTTAAGAAATCTTTAGTGTATGATAAAAATTTTTCTGGAGACTTTCTAATATATAAATTTGACCCTAAATTTTGATAAGCTGATGTAGTACACGCTGTATTTGGGTCAAACCCCACATCTGTCATTTTTTCTTTGGAGATTTGTAATTTTTGAATTAATAAATCATTATTTAGGGATACAATATACTCCAATAATTCCATACATTTATTTCTAATATTACTATGATTTATATCAAGTAATGAAGTATATAAGTTTTCCTCTTTAAATTTATCTGGAATACTATCTAAATTAGAACAAATATCATAAAAATTATAAGATGTATAAAATCTTTGTAAGAAGTAATTTTTTTTTAAAATTGTAATAATATTTTTTAATTCTTCGTTATTTTTAGCTAATTGATGTGGTGCCTTAATAAAACCATTTTTATCAATCGCTAAACAATTTACTAATATTTTACTTGATTTAATTGAATATAAATCATTATCACCCATATTATTAGTTATTTTTAAATGGTTAACTATATTATCTATTTCAGAAAATTCAGGTATTGTTGCCGATAAAAATACTGAAATTTTAGGTGATAACAACATGATATCTGTATAACAATCTGTCATATAATTGTATCCTTTTTCGGAACCAGCAGTTGGTTCATCAATATATGATATATAATTATCTTTAGAATTATTCATAGATAAAATTGCCTTAGTTGAAATTAAATCACATATTAAAATTTTTGGATATTTATCACACCTTTTTTTCATTTTATCCATTTCATAATTGATTCTTTTAGTAATATCATCAAATTCTTTCCTATCTTCATGAGGGGTTGACCTATTATAATAACATGAATAATGTGGTGTACATTTACCATTAGATATAATAGCAAATTCAATATTAGATTGAAATAACATTTTAGATACTTCTGTTCTAACAAAATTATTATAACATGTGTATAATACTTGTTTAGTTCCGTTAGACATAATATTTACTAAATTAGTTAATGCTAATACTAATGTAGTTTTTCCTGAACTTGGTGGTGTTTGATATCTAATTAAGCATGATTTATCTTTTTTAATATATTTTTTAATTATATCTGTTACTTCTATTTGGTCAGAATAAGGTTTCATATTATTTATTTTTGACCTATCATATGTGGTTTCTGTAATTAAATTTGGATATTTTTTTTGCAACAGTTCAACTGATAATGGTTCTTTATAACTAATTACCAATTGATAAATTTTATTTGCATCCCCAATTAAAATTGGCGAGATAGTATCTATTTTAGAAAAATCATTAATTGCTCTTATTATAGATAATGAAGCATCATACCTATATTTATTATATTTACCTTTACGGTTGTAATAACTAATTATTTTTAAACACCATAACATTATATTTAATAATATAGACTCATAACATTCGAATGATCCTGTTGCTGGATATTTATGAGAACTATTATTCATCAAATCTAAATCTTTAACTACAAAATCCTTTAGTTTATTATATCTTATTTCTCTTACTAATTGCTGACCTGAACCATGTTTTTTCTTTTTATTATTTTTTTTCTTTTTTTCAACTAATATAGTCATAAAATCGGGCATATATTTACCAAATTTATCTATAAACATATTTCTAATAACATCTTTATAGATATCACCATCGATACTAAAATTTTTTTTAATAACTCCTACTTCTTTATATGTATTGTTTGCATAATTTTTACCAAATGTAGACATCATACAAGATACTTCTCTTAAATATAAATCTTGTTTTTCAATATTTGTCCATTGTCTTCCAGTAAGTTTTTTATTAGCAGTAGATATTTGATTATTAGACATTAATTATTAATTTAATAATTATTTTTTAAATCAATTTTTAATATTATTAATTAAATACTAAATTTTTTATTACTTATTCTTCCTCATCTTCTTCTTCGTCCTCATCCTCTTCTTCGTCCTCTTCTTCGTCCTCTTCTTCGTCCTCTTCTTCGTCCTCTTCTTCGTCCTCTTCTTCGTCCTCTTCTTCGTCCTCTTCTTCGTCTTCTTCTTCCTCCTCTTCTTCGTCTTCTTCTTCGTCTTCTTCTTCATCTTCGTCTTCATTACCAGTAGCTTCTTCAGCGTTGACTTCATTACCAGTAGCTTCTTCAGCGTTGTCTTCATTACCAGTAGCTTCTTCAGCGTTGTCTTCATTACCAGTAGCTTCTTCAGCGTTGCCTTCATTACCAGTAGCTTCTTCAGCTTTGCCTTCATTACCAGTAGCTTCTTTGGCGTTGCCTTCATTACCAGTAGCTTCTTTGGCGTTGCCTTCATTACCAGTAGCTTCATTCGCGTTGCCTTCATTACCAGTAGCTTCTTTGGCTTTGCCTTCATTATCAGTAGCTTCTTTGGCTTTGCCTTCATTATCAGTAGCTTCTTTGGCTTTGCCTTCATTACCAGTAGCTTCTTTCGCGTTGTCTTCATTACCAGTAGCTTCATCAGGTATATTAATTTCATTATTTGGTTTTTTTGTACTTGGTGTAATCTTATTTGAGTTAGAATCGTCACTTGTTATCTTATCATCACCTTTAGGAGATGGTTTTGTTACAGATGTTGGTAAATCCTTTATTTTTTTATCTGTTTTTTTTATTGGACTAGAAACTTTAGGGTTTTTAAATGCTTTTGGTGATGGTGAAACCTTTAATGTTTTTGATACATACTCTTTAGACTTAATAGAAGCTCTTGGTGAAGCTCTTGCCGAAGCTCTTGGTGAAGCCGAAGCTCTTGCCGAAGCTCTTGGTGAAGCCGAAGCTCTTGCCGAAGCTCTTGGTGAAGCTCTTGGTGAAGCTCTTGGTGAAGCCGAAGCTCTTGGTGAAGCTCTTGCTGAAGCCGAAGCTCTTGCTGAAGCCGAAGCTCTTGGTGAAGCCGAAGCTCTTGCTGAAGCCGAAGCTCTTGGTGAAGCCGAAGCTCTTACTGAAGCCGAAGCTCTTGGTGAAATACTTATAGAAGGTGAAACTATATTAATAAGATTATTAGAAGTTTCTTTAAAAATATCTCCAATTTTTTTAATATTACTATTAGATTCTTTTAGTTTATTTTCAAGACTATCTAATCTCAACTGTAATTGTTCTATAGTACTTAACGCTTTACTAGAAACATTTGATGCAGATGGACTTACACTATTTTTAGCAAGTAATGATTTTTTAGTAGGTTTTGGTGTAGTAGAAATATTAGTAAGTTTTGGAACATTTAGATTATTTATAAAATTACTTATATCTAAATTTGAAGCACCTCCTTTTTTTGTTTTTTTATACATATAATATTATAATATTTTTTTCCTAATTACTAAATTCTAATGCACCTGTACCCGACATTATTCTTAATACATTATAATGTTGAATATAAATATTAAAATCATAATTATAATAATTTCTGTTTATATCTATACCATTAGTAATTTTAGGTATTTCATTAATATCAAATTGTAAACTAATTTTATTAATTCTTGACATATTACAACTTCCAGAAGGTTGAAATTTATTGGGTTCTAAAGAAAATGTATAAACATTAATACCATGCTTATTAGTTGATGTTTGAAAATGTTGTAATGGTTGTACATGTTGAAAATAAATATTATCTTTTTTTGCAAATCTATCTAATCCATTTAATATTAATTTTGAATTTATTACTATATTTTTTTGCAAATACTTATATTTGATATTTTTATCATTATCATTTGGGTCAGGATAAAAAAAATTATTACCTATTTTTCCATAATTATAAATAGAATTATAATAATCTATTCTATATGGTGGTATAGTTTCATATATCCAATTACTATAATTATTCCAATCATTTCTCTGTTCAATATCATTCCGTTTTCCTACCCATATTAAATTTTTAACAGGATGTTGTAAATCCATATTTATATTAACAATACTTCCAGAATGACCATAGCTAGTTATTCTTCTAGTACATTCAATTAAATATTGATGTTCCATATTTGAAAATCTGGTTCTTTCTTCGTCATCCAAAAAAATATAATTTATTTCTAAATATGGATTTATATCAAAAATAATTAGTTCAGGTTTATTTTGAACATATTTAATCATATTATTATTTTTAATAAAATTTTCTATACCATTATATGGATTATCAATAATTGGTTTTATTCTTTTCCCAAAGTTTATTGAACTTGAATTAGTATCTATAATAGTATATAAATCCGGTAATGGGCGTAAGTCCATACGTATTTCTATATCATGATATTGAAGTGCTACCAGAGGAAGTGCTAATCCTGGATTCCTGTTAAACCAAAATATTAATGGTACATAGATTTTTCTATTTGGTATAGATGGAATATCATCAATAGTTGTATTATTTGATACTGTAGGATATTTAGGGTTTCCATTTATATCTAAGTTACCCTGACTATTTTTGGGATCATATAATTCTGGAGTATTACCTATCATTTCATTATTAGAAATTTTTTGGTCAGTAGTTAAATTTAGTTCATTCCATATATTCATCCATTCACCATAGTGTCTATCTATTGCGTTACCACCTATAAATATACCTACATTATCTATTATATTAGTTCCAATATTTTTTACCCATTGAAATTCTAAATCTTTATTATTATTAGAACCAGAATATATAGCAGGTAGTTCAAAACAAAAATATATATTTGTTAATAAATCTCCATTTCTCTTAATCTTACATACATAACTAATATTTTTATCTAATAATAAATTAGTGTTTCCTTCAAAAGATACCCTTTTACTTTCCATTGAAAAATTAGTATACCTACGATAAACCATTTTAAAAAAAGATATCTGTGGGTTACCCGTTAAATAATGGTCTTGAGCTCCATAAGCAGCTAATTGTATTAAACCACCAGTCATTACTAATATATTATAATATTCTTTTTTTAAAAATTAATCTCATAATATATTTTAGTAAAATTATTTATCTAGTTTTTTATTTATTTTGTTATAAATTATGTTAGAATTATAAGCATCTTTAAATCCTTCTGATAATTTCAAATAATTAATATATCTTCCATCCGTTAGATCGTATATTTTATCTTCTATTTCTTTATTTTTTTTATTATTAAAATTACTGTTAATATTATAACCTTTACGAATTAAATCAATATTTATTTCCATAATATTAATATTTATAATTTAATTCTTAATTAATTTTAAAAAAAAAAGATTATTTATTTATTGGCTTAGGGATGTCCATATTCTTACATTTAATCATATGTTTCCTTAAATAAGAAACCATAGATAATCGCGTAAAATCTTTATCTATTTGATGAATTTTAGTATTGCAATGCCATTCATGTACGTCCATTGCTAAAAAATCACCATTACGTACATCAACAGCTACACCATATTGTGGAAAACCAGTATATCCACCCTTATATTTACCTTTTTCCAATACTACTAAATTACCAAATCCTTCATCTAAATCTCCGGCATCTTTATGTAAAGCTGTCCGCCAATTATGATTTATAGTTACAGTTGAAAATGCGGTATTTTTTATTGCCCAAGGCGTTTTGTTACATATATCATATTGAATTTTATATTCTTTAGGTGTTAATTTTTTATACATATTATTAATACATTTAATTAATGGTAATACTTTATTCCATTTATCTACTTGTTGAGATGTGAATGCAGTTGTTCTACATGGTGGAGCATTCGCGCCTAAATTTCTATCTCTTTTATCGAAATATCCTATAATATTACTTTTTGATATATTACCCAAAGAATTTGTAACAAGTTTTCCAGTATGTTTAGATATATATGCAGTCACTCTAAATTTACTTTTACCCACAAATTGTTTTGGATCATTGGCATAAGAAGGCATTTTTTTCAAATCTATAACCCCCGCTGAAGCACCTCTATTATCATGTGTTTTTTTAGAAGCCTCCTCCAAATTATCAATACCTATTTTACATAACTTATCTGGAATAACTTTTTTTCTGAATTTTAATAATAAATGTTTATTACCATCATCATCTATTCTATAACAATCACAATCATATTTTATTATTTTTTTATAATGTGATTCGTCAAAATATTCACCCTCTTTATCTTCTATAGCATTATCTGTCATTATTTTGTTTACAATAAATACCTTAATTTTACGATTCTTTTTAGTTTTATTTTTATTTTTATTTTTATTTTTAGTTTTATTTTTATTTTTATAATGCTTAGACTTATATACCATAATTATATATTAGATATTATTTATAAATTAATAGATTCTAAATCCATATCTAAATCATCGTCTAAATTTAATTCTAATTCATTATCTTTTATATCTAAATCTTGAATATTTAAATTAATCTCTTTTGAATTTTCATCTATGGATACTGATTTCGGTTCATCCGCACCGATATCATCCAAACTTACTTCTGATTCTACTTTTGGCTCTGGCTCTTCTGCTTTTGGTTCTGGTTCAACTAAACTAATCTTTTTAGAATTATTAGATTTATTCGAAGCTAATTCGTCAAGCTGAATTGCAGGTTCTAAAATAGTTGATGTTACACCATCTTTACTTTCACTTGATTTTGACTCATCCTCATCTAATTCAGGTTCATCTGGTTTAGTTTCTAAAATAGATTCTACGGCACTGATATCTGGATGGTCTGGATCACCCATTTCTGAACCCTGTTCAGAACCATCTATTTCTGAAATAGTGCTTATAGATGAATCACTCGATACCTTTTTTAATTTAATAATTTTATCTTTTGTATCATCAGATAGAACACCAATTATAGATATTTGAGAGTCACCGTATTCATACCTTTTTCCTATTACTTTAATTCTGATAGTGTCATGCAATTTTAAAGCATCAAAATCATCATTATCTATATGATGTTGCTTTGCTAATAAAATTACTAATGGTGGTATTTCTTCATCACCATATTCTGCCAATACACCCATCTTATTTATATTTACTACTTTAACATCTATTATCATACCTTCTACAGGATTACAAATATCTGCTTTAAATTTAATATGATATAAAATTGTACCATTAAAATGACTTGATAATATTTCACCTAAACTTCTATTAACTATTTTAATACTACCTTTTTTAACATAACCCTCCTTAATACATTTTCCTTCTATTTCATTCCTAAGTCTTTTTGATAACGTCGCATTAATATTTTTATTTATATCTTTAGGTTCGATACTAGTGGTATAATCAATTATATTAGTAATATACAATTCTGTCATTATTATTATTATAATTATATATTTTTATATATTTTTTCAAATTTATTTGTTCAATAAATTAAACTATTTTTTTTGATTAATATTATATTCTAATGATTCTTCTATATTATAATACCATCTTTTAGAATCTTTTTTCTGTTTATCAAATAATCTTAAATATATTTCAACTTCTAAACATAACAATTGCTTGCCTGGAAGTGTAGCTTTACTTCTACCTAGATATTTATTTTTACCTAAAATTTTAGTTAAAAAATCTATTATTTTTTCCTTTTTCATACCATCATTACCACATACACTTCCAGTCTTTATAAAGGTCTTCTTCTTTTTCCCCTGTCCAGTTTTATCACGAACCTTAAATAAAATAGTTTTATCTGGTAGTTTTTCCTCCATATATCCTAAAATTATAGACAAATCCATTTCTTTTTTTTTTATAGTTTTATTAATTTCGGCTAATTGTAAACCATTCGCAGGTATAAAATGTGTACCATCTTTAAAATAATAGTAGTTGGGTTTATCTCTACCATTATTCCCTACTTTATATCCCCATATATTATTATTATTAGTGTATTTAGAATTCCCAAAATATACGTCCTTGTATAATAGGATATTCTTATATAAATTTTGACGTATAATTCTTTCTTTGCCAGAAAGGCCGTCAGATGTAATTAAATATTTGAGTAATATATTTTTTTGATATGTTTCTAATCTATCTAAATATATTTCTGGTACCTTTTTTAAATTAGTTTCTAAATCCGCTTTATCAACATCAGAAAACTTTTTATCTGAAGCTAACGAAATATGGTTAGTTAGTTCTAACTCAATACTATCTATTTTTTTCATAATTAAAGCTATATTTTCATCGTCAGATTCGGTTTCAATTAATTTAATATTATTCATTGAATTTAAATAATCTGTAATATTAATTTTTTTAGTTTTTAATGTAATGGGGCGACGAAGATTATTTATAGATGTTGTTATATTTTTATACTGTACTAAATTAAATATATAAAATCCTCCATCATATACTAAATAACCATCCCTATCATACATATCTTTAAATATCTGCTTATCTTCTATCATTTTATTTAATGCGCCTAGAATTAAGATATTGTCTATACTATATTTATCTAATTTGGTTTTAATATCCTCTAAATCATAAACTAAATCATGCTTATATAAATTAACTATTAATGTAATAACTTCATTAATATGGTCATTCACTATTTTAGGATTAAATGTATCATAATTTAAATCTTCAGCTTTAATATCTACATCTGGATTACATTTAAAATCACAAATATTATAGTTACATTTTTTGGTATTATCATTATCATTAATACTAACCATTTTTTCATTACCTTGTGAAGTTATTATTTTATTTCTTTTTTCCCAATATGGACCTATAAATTTATTAATATTTATATTTAGATTACAATCTACAGCATTTGTTTTTAATTCATATTCAACTAAAGCCATCTGTCTAGATTTAAATTCGGCATTTCTATACATCTTTAAATCTATAGTTTCATTATCATTTTTAGGAGTATCAGATAGAGTAGAAGCATATAAATAAACGGTAACATTTCTTAGTTCTAAAGGTAAATCAATATGGGAACAATATCTTATACCTCTACCTATAATCTGTTCTATTTTATTTAAATGGTGCCAAGGATCTAAAATATGTACCTCTCTAATATATTTGAAATCTAAACCCTCCGCGGCAGTTTCAGACCCTATTATAACTTTTACTATATCACCATTCACATTACGATTTTCTATAGATAAATAATCTTTATAAGCATTCACTGGCGATATACTCTTTTCACCCGAAATAATAGTATATGATGGACTATCACTAAAATAATCTGTTTTTGGACCTCCATGTAATAAATTTACATTACTTTTATTAGGACTATATTTTGTAAATCCATTATACTCTAATGCTAAAGCTAATGGAACAATTCCGCCCCAAATAAATTGAGAATAAATAAATATTATACCATTACTAGATTTAATATTTTGTAATATACTCTTTATTTTAGAAGAATACTTCTCTATATTTTTGATATCTAAAAAATCTTCTGGAATATTATCATTAAAAGTATAACCTTTATTCTTTTTAAAACTAATATTAAAACCATCTTTTCCTATTGGAATTTTACCTGAATATTCAGGGGGAGTTGGAAATACTATATTAGATAATAACATACCATTTAAATCGAATGCACCAAAAGTTGATACTGATTTAACATCCATCTCATCTACTTCTTTAATAGTCATTTGATTAAACGATTCTAATTGAACATTTTTCATAGGACATCCTATAATCTGTAATGTCTTAATTCTATCATCCTCATCTATTTTGATACCATGAATATTAGTATTCGGAAAATTATGTACCTTAATTATCTGAGGGTGATTATTAATATCTGGATACAATCTTAAGGGAAATTTAATAGGATTTTCACCTCTTAAATATGAAATATATCCTCTACTTTTATATCTTAATAATCTCAATCCTTCTTCAGTTAACGTTCCGCGTCTATCAAATAAATCTGATGTTTTTAGTTTAGTTTTACGGTCGTTCATCAACAATAAATTTAATAACCAAACTATTTCGGTTGCATTATCAAACATAGGTGTTGCAGTTAATAGAATTAATTTTATATTTTCAGACAATCTAATAATTTGCTCTAAAATAGGTGGTAATGTTTTTATTTTTTTAGTATTTCCACCTTCTTTTATATTATGCGCTTCGTCAATGATAAATACAGTATTAGAAAATAACTCTTTTAACTTCCTTTTAACATAATGTTTCTGCATATCCTTTCGAACTCCTCTAATAAACTCTCTCTCCTTTTTTTCAACCAAATTAACAAATTCTTGATATCCATAAAAACTATATTTACTATTAATAACTTTTGTTATTTTTGCTTCTAAATCTTCAATACTTTTATATTTACCTATTTTTTTTAAATATGAATCACCTGTACACTGATTTTTTGTATTTCCTTGTTTTACTTTATTAATATCAAAAATATTTTTCATAAAATTTTGTTTAATACTTGGATTAAGTAATATAATTACCTTTTTATTATATTTAGTTAATTCATCCATATATTGTTCTGCTATAGAAATTGCAGAACATGTTTTACCTACACCAGTACCATAAAAAAGTAATATACCATTATATGGAGTGCTTGGTGATAAAAATGTCTTTATAAATTTTTGATTGTTACTCAACCTAAAACCTGAACACTCTTTTTTAGAATGTACATCTAACGGTACATCTTCATCGTATTTAAGATTTTTGTTCATATTAAACTCCTTCTTTTTCATAATTTTTTCATTAAAATTATTATCAATATATTCAGGATATGGCATAAACCCTTCATCAGAATAAGTATCATTTGCAATATATAGTCTATTATCTATTATTGATTTTAATGCCTCTAATTTTGTCTCTAAAATATTTATTAATTCATACTCGGTTTGCATTTCTAAATCCTTAATTATCTCTACCGACATATTATATAATACCTCATCATCCATTTCTGAAAATTCTTCTATAAATTCTGATAATTTTTGTAATAATAAATCTTTTTCTCTAGCTTTTTGGGTTCTCATAACCGATTTATTTAATTTATGACTCATTAATATAATAATACATAATTATTCATTATTAATTAAATTTGTAATTATTTCATTAGCTTTTTTTAATGCTTCTTTTTTTTCTAAATTATATGGTCTTATTTTGTGCATACATTCTTCATATGTAAACCATCCGAGATTACTTATCTCCATTAATTGTAATACATTATTATTATTAATATGAATTTCATCGGTATCAATCATAGACATTCCAATAAAATATACATGTTTATATCTAATATTATTAGAACCTAAAAATACTTCATCTATTGGTTTTATATTTAAAAATTTATAATCTTGTTTCTTAAAAGCCGTTTCTTCTTGAAATTCACGATGTGCACATTCTAAATCGGTTTCTCGTAAATTTCTCCTACCTTTTGGAAATCCCCACTCGGGGGTATCCCAAAAACACGGTGTTTCACAATTTAATTTATGCAGATTTAATATTGATTTATCATCTAATTCTATACCGTCTTTAAGTTTATTAAATTTTTTCTTAGAATTATCATATTCATTTCGGTATTGTTTAATATTTTTATTCATCCATAATGAATTCCATATAGTATCAAAATCATTCTTTTCAATGAAATTTCTCTCTTTTTTTGTCATTATTTCAAATATTTTATAGATGTACTTAACATTTTCTAAATTATATTTACCTCTTAAAAATTCAACAAAACCCAAGGTATCTTTCCGTTGTATCATTAAATATTTTATAATATTATTTTTTTTTTTTAT
>Ga0209634_1002434_pt1 | contig 13046 bp, 13 predicted proteins | sample LinPmetageLP40_FD_184043 | JGI IMG/M metagenome (GOLD analysis project Ga0209634, IMG submission 184043) | Marine viral communities from the Pacific Ocean - LP-40 (SPAdes) (version 2) | ecosystem: Environmental > Aquatic > Marine > Oceanic | place: Pacific Ocean | collected 2010-08-26 | reverse complement strand
CAGAAGTTTTAAAAGCAGTACACAATTTTACAAATGGTCAGAATCAGTTTAACCTTGCTTTATACACAAGTTCAGCAACATTAAATAAATCAACTACGGCTTATACAACTTCAAATGAAGTAGCTAATGGTAATGGTTACTCTACTAAAGGAGTTGCACTTACAAACGTGACACCGGTTTTATCAGGTGATACAGCAGTATGTGATTTTGCAAACGTATCTTTTACATCAGCTTCATTTACAGCCAACGGTTGTTTGATTTTTAATGAAACAGCATCAGGTGATCCATCAGTTTGTGCGATCGCATTTGGTGGGGATAAAACTGTAACAAGTGGAACTTTCACAATAGAATTTCCAGCAGCAGACGCATCTAACGCTATTCTTCGTATAGCATAGGGTTAAAACCTTATGTCTAATACTTGGAACCAATCCGGTACTACCTGGGGTTCAAACCAATGGGGCGAGCAAGGTCCTACTGAAGTTTCTTTAACAGGTCTAAGTACTACTTCAAGTTTAGGTAGTCTAACTTTAACGATAGATGCCAACGTAGGTTTAACCGGACTTTCAACAACTTCTTCTGTTGGGTCATTATCTCCAACAACTAGTCTTTCACTAACACTAGCAGGACAATCAACAACTTCAGCAATTGGAACATTATCTGCAACAACTAGTCTTTCACTAACACCAGCAGGACAATCAACAACATCTGCAGTAGGTTCAATATCACCTGCCGATGTAATGGGTTTAACAGGAGTCTCATCAACATCTGCAGTTGGATCCGTATTTGTTGAGTCGAACGAAGAAGCATTATTAACTGGTCAATCAGCAACTGCTACAGTAGGTAGTGCAATTATATTTACTGGAATTGAATTAACTCCAGCTGGAGTTCATGCAGATTCCGCAGTCGGATCATTATCTCCGACAACTAGTCTTTCACTAACACTAACAGGACAATCAGCATCTTCAGCTGTAGGATCTATTGTTCCTGCAATAGGAGTTCCATTAACTGGGGTTTCTGCTGCGTCTACAGTAGGTTCTTTAACTGTAGGGATAGGAGTCCCATTAACAGGAGTTTCATCAACGTCTTCTGTTGGTTCTGTGCAAACTGGAATAGCTGTTCCATTAACAGGAGTTTCATCAACATCTGCAGTAGGTTCGATTTCACCTTCAGATGTAATGGGATTAACTGGAGTTTCATCAACATCTTCTGTTGGTTCTTTAGCTGTAGGAATAGGAGTTCCATTAACTGGAGTTTCATCAACATCTTCTGTTGGTTCTTTAACTGTAGAAATAGGAGTTCCATTAACTGGAGTTTCAGCAGCATCTGCAGTAGGTTCAATATCGCCTTCAGATGTAATGGGTTTAACAGGAGTTTCAGCAACATCTAGTGTAGGAGAGGTTATTGTACTGGGATATCAAGATGTTGACATAGTAGGAAATACATCATATACAGATGTAACACACGTAGCTTAGGAGAATAAATAATGGCATCAACTTTTACAGACCTCGGTATAGAATTAATGGCAACTGGCGAAAATGCCGGTACTTGGGGAACAAAAACTAACGCAAACTTAAGTCTTATTGAGCAACTAACTGGTGGCGTATTAAGTTTATCTATTGCCGGTGGTGCAGGAACTCAGGCTTTAACTATTGCAGATGGTGCTTTAACAGGTACTGCTCAACAAAGAGTTATAGAATTTACAGGAACAATATCTGGAAACAGAATTATAACGTTTCCTTTACTTACAGAAAATTTTTATATTATTAAAAACGGTACATCAGGTTCACACACTGTACAATTAAAAGCAGTCTCTGGTTCAGGAGCAACTGTTACTTTTTCAACTACTAACAAAGGATACAAACTTATTTATCTTGATGGTGTTGCAACAAACACCGGAGTTTTTGAAGCAGAAATAGGAGACATTACAGGTGTTACAGCAGGAACAAATTTAACAGGCGGTGGAACAGAAGGTGCTGTTACTATTAATTTAGCAGACGCTTCTACATCTACTAAAGGAGCTGCCTCATTTAGCTCAGATAACTTTGCTGCTAGTTCTGGTGCAATAACAATTAAAGATTCTGGGGTGGCAACAGCAGAAATTCAAAATGATGCCGTGACATTAGCAAAAATGGCTAGTGGTACAGACGGTAATATTATTTCATATGACACAAGTGGAAACCCAGTTGCAGTTGCAACAGGTAGTTCTGGTCAAGTATTAACTTCAGCAGGTGCTGGAGCGGTTCCATCTTTTCAAACTCTTAATGCTCCATCGGGAGCTGTAACTTGGAGTACGACTGTTAAAACATCTGGTTTTACTGCTTCAAGTGGAAATGGTTATTTTTGTAATACAACCAGTGCAGCATTTACAGTAACATTACCTTCATCACCATCTGCAGGAGATATTGTAGCTGTCAAAGATTATGCAAACACTTGGGATACAAATAATTTAACACTTGGTAGAAATTCTCAACCTATTGGTGGAGTTGCTGTTGATGCTTCATTACAAACAGAAGGTCTAGCAGTTACACTAGTTTATATAGATAGTACTAAAGGTTGGTTAGTGACAGATTCAGGTTTACAAGATGAAGCGCCAAGTCCACAATTTATAACAGCAACAGGTGGAACTATTACCACATCTGGAGATTTTAAAATTCATACTTTCAATTCTAATGCTACTTTTTGTGTTTCTAACGCAGGTAACGCAGCAGGATCAAATACTGTAGACTACATGGTAGTTGCTGGTGGTGCTGGTGGTGGTTCTGGAACTGGGCCAAGTTCTAAGAGAGGAGCAGGTGGTGGTGGAGCTGGCGGATTCAGAGAATCCTCTGGTGCAGCAAGTGGTTGTTATACAGCTAGTCCATTAGGAGCTTGTGTTTCAGCTTTACCAGTCAATGCTCAAGGATATCCAATTACTGTTGGAGCTGGCGGAGGTGGTGGTAACCCAGCACCGGGAACAGATGGCGGTGATTCAGTTTTTTCAAATATTACATCTACTGGTGGCGGCGGAGGGACTTCTGGTCCTGATGATGGACCTAGTAAAGGTGGTAGAGATGGTGGTTCAGGTGGTGGATTAGGTAAACCCGGTCCCCCTGGTGACCAAACTGCAGGTGCTGGAAATACTCCTGCATTTAGTCCACCTCAAGGTAATGATGGTGGTGGACCAAGACCAGCTGGTGATTATTTAGCTGGAAATGGAGGCGGTGGTGCAACTGCAGCGGGTTCTCCTTTACAAGGTATTCCAGGTGACCCAAATTTTAATGGTGGTGCAGGCGGTGCAGGTGCTACAACTTCTATCAATGCTTCTCCAACTGTTTACAGTGAAGGTGGACGAGGTGGAATATGGAATGGTCCAAATCCAGGATCTAATGATGCAAGTGCTAATACTGGAGATGCTGGTAGAGGTGGCGGAGCTGGTAATTCATATTCTGGTGAAGCTGGTGGTAGTGGTGGATCTGGAAGAGTAGTTATAAGGTATAAATTTCAATAGGTAAATATTATGGCACATTTTGCAAAAATAGGAATTAACGGAAAAATTTTACAAGTAGTAACAGTAGATAATAACGATCTAATGGACTCTAATAATGTAGAAGATGAAAGAGTAGGTCAACAATATCTACAATTACATTCTAATTGGCCAGCAGAACTTTGGATTCAAACTTCTTACAACACTTTAAATAACCAACATTCTTTAGGTGGTACTCCTTTAAGAGGAAATTACGCAGGTATAGGTTATACTTGGGATGAAGAAAATAATATTTTCTGGCCTCCAAAACTCTATCCTTCTTGGGTAAAAAATACTACAACAGCAGCATGGGAATCACCAATAGGTGATGCTCCAGCACTAACAGCCGAACAACAAGCAGATGAATCAAACGTCTATCACTATAGTTGGAATGAAGAAAATCAAACTTGGGATTTAGGAACAAGTGCCCCAAGATCAGAAGTTTCTAGCGGATAATTGACAATTTAATTCTTTTATAATATAATCCATTTTAGAATGGAAAAAAAAATACTATCAGAACAGTTATTAATTTTTAGTGACGTGGCAATGCCTAAAGGTTTTGAAATAGACCAAGATAAACTTATGGCCGACACTTTAGAGTCGTCATTAACCAATAAAGAATTTCCGTTTTCAAGAACTTGGGATATGTTAAATACTTATATTAGGGAACACGTAAATGTTGAATATAAAATTAAACTAGCTAATAAAAAATCTTGGTCAGATACATATAAACCTAATACATTATCTGAACCTTTATTAAATATAAATCATTCTAATCTTGGAGATTCTCCTGATTTTACAACTTTATATGGCACTAAAGTAAACAACTGTTGGATTAAAATATATTATGATGACAACAGACGTAAGGGTAAAAGTTTGGATATACAATTAAAAGAAAATATGTTTATCATGTTTCCCTCTAGTAATATTTACACTATTTCAAATGAACAAAAGGATTCTTTGAATTTTATTCAAACAATAACTTATACTTATTCATAATGATTAAAGAAATTGTTATTGTAGGTGGAGGCACAGCTGGTTGGCTGACCGCTGCATATCTTAATTACCAATTACCTAAATTTAAATTAACTATAATAGATAAAGAAATAGGTACACCTGTTGGTGTAGGAGAAGGAACTTTACTTGACTTCGAAGATTTTTTAAAAGGTTGTGGGTTTGATAAGAGTGAATGGTTTAACTTAATAGATGCAGTGCCAAAATCAGGTATACTTTTCCCGAAATGGGTTTCAAAATCTAATGATATATGGCATCCGTTTGAATTAGGTGTACGAAAAAATAAATTAATAAAAGGTAACTACAATTCTAATGTATCAGCTTTCAATATAGATTGTTCTAAACTAGTTTACTATATTCAAGATAAATTAAAAGATAGAGTAAAAATTATTAAATCAGATGTAGTTAAAATTAAAAGAGAAGGTGACGTAGAATATGTTAAACTAAAAAATAATAAAAAAATAAAATCAGATTTATATATAAACTGTACTGGTTGGAAAAACATTTTTAAATATAAAGATAAAAAACAATTACTCAATGATAGACTTATGTGTGACACAGCAGTTGCTGCACACGTCCCTTATAACAACAGACAAAAAGAACAACATAACTATGTTGTGTCAGAGGCTGTTGAAAGCGGTTGGATATGGAAAATACCTGTCCAATCTAGAATAGGATCTGGTTTTGTATTTAATAGAAACATAACTAAAATTGAAGAAGCAAAAAATTATTTTATAAAATATTGGGATAATAGAATTACTAAAGATAATATTAAAGTATTGGACTGGACTCCTTTTTACCTTAAAAATCCTTGGCAACATAATGTTGTAAATATAGGTCTGTCTTCTGGGTTTTTAGAACCATTAGAAAGTACAGGTATAGCTATTATTATGAGATCTATTTTTAATTTAACTAAAAGAATATGTACTTCATTTTACACAAAAAATGATATTGATTTGTACAACAAAACTATGGAGACTATGTATGAAGACTGTATAGATTTTGTAAGCATGCACTATTGTAATTCTAAAAGAAAAGAAAGATTTTGGAAAGAAGCCACTGAAAAAATTAAAACATCTGATTTACATAAAAAATATTTAAATGTTTTAAATAGTAATAAAAATTTAGAACACTTGGTTAATAATAAATTTCAAGATGTTAAAGTATTTACTGGAGCCAACTGGCTCTGTTGGTTAACTCAAATGAAATATAAAAAATATGAACCTAAATAATTACTATTGGTATTTTAAATCTGCTGTACCTTCTAGAATTTGTGATGACATTATAAAATATGGATTATCTAAATCAGAACGTATGGCAAGAACTGGTGGGTATGGTGATAAAGAACTAACTAGAGATCAGATTAAAGATATGAAACGTAAAAGAAATTCAGATTTAGTTTGGATGAATGATCGGTGGATTTACAATGAACTTCAACCTTATGTTCATTTAGCTAATAAAAAAGCAGGTTGGAATTTTAATTGGGAAAGATCAGAGTCTTGTCAGTTTACAAAATATAAACTTAATCAATACTATGACTGGCATTGTGATAGCGACAGCAAACCTTATGAGAAAGGAAATGACAAAGGTATGATTAGAAAACTATCTATGACTTGTCAACTAACAGATGGGTCAGAGTATGAAGGAGGAGAATTAGAATTTGATTTTAGACAATATGATCCTCATATGAGAGATGAGTCTAAACATTTACAGAAAGCAAAAGAAATATTGCCTAAAGGAAGTATTATTGTATTTCCTTCATTTGTATGGCATAGAGTTAAACCCGTAACGAAAGGAACACGATATTCATTAGTGATGTGGAGCACTGGATATCCTTATAAATAATATGCATATACATAATCATTTTAGCACGACTATTTGGACCGAGCATAAACCAGAGTTTATAAAATCAGCAAATAAAGCTAGTAACAAATATATTCTTGACGCACGTAAAAGAGAAAAAAATTATATAAAAGAACATGGTGATTTTGGAACATCCTATCATTCAACACCTCTTATCCATGATAATAATTTTATTGATTTAAGAAATTATGTTGGTCAAAAATCTTGGGAATATTTAGATCACCAAGGTTTTGACATGTCACAGTATACAACTATGTTCAGTGAAATGTGGGTACAAGAATTCTCTAAAAAAGGCGGTGGTCATCATTCAGCACACGTCCATTGGAATCAACATGTATCAGGTTTTTATTTTTTAAAATGTAGTGATAAGACTTCTTATCCTGTATTTCATGAGCCACGTGCTGGAGCTAGAGCTACTAAATTAAAGATGAGACCAAATTTAAAACGTATATGGCCTGGTAATGATCTAATAAATATTAAACCTACACCTGGAACTTTAGTTATATTCCCGGGTTATTTGGAACATGAGTTTGTTATAGATCATGGGGTTGAACCTTTTAGGTTTATACATTGGAACTTACAAGCGGTGCCAAAAGAAATGGCTAAAGATGTTTAAGAAAAAAAAATATACAATTGTTCGTCAAGCTATTTCAAAAGACCTAGCAGCTTTTGTTGCAAATTATTTTATGATGCAAAAACAAGTTTTAGATACATGTTTAAAAACTAAATATATATCACCTTTTGAAACTATGTTAGGAACCTATAGTGATACACAGATACCAGAAACCTATAGCCAGTATTCTAATATAGCTATGGAAACTTTAATGTTAAAATGTCAACCACAAATGGAGAAGGCAACAGGTTTAAAATTGTATCCAGCTTATACTTATGCAAGGATATATAAAAAAGGCGATGAATTAAAACGACATAAAGATAGATTCAGTTGTGAAATATCTACCACTATGAATCTTGGTGGTGATGATTGGCCTATATATCTTGAGCCATCTGGAGAAAGAGGTAAAAAAGGTATTAAAGTAGATTTAAAATCTGGAGATATGCTAGTATATTCCGGTTGTGATCTAGAGCATTGGAGAAATAAATTTAAAGGTAAAGAATGTATTCAAGTATTTTTGCATTATAATAACCGTAAAACACCGGGAGCAAAAGATAATATGTTTGACAAGCGTCTACATTTAGGACTTCCATCTTGGTTTAAACGGTGATATATCCTGTAATAGGATAGTAATACACCATACCTACTGTCCCTTTATAGGTATTATATATGTTACAAAAATTAGGGTTTGCTCCAGGATTCAACAAACAAGTAACCGAAACAGGCGCTGAAGGTCAGTGGTTTGATGGAGATAATGTACGTTTTAGATATGGATCTCCTGAAAAAATAGGTGGTTGGGAACAACTAGGTAGCAATAAATTAACTGGTGCTGCAAGAGCCATCCACAATTGGAATGATAATATAGGTACAAAATATTCTGCAATTGGCACTAATAGAATTCTTTATGTTTTTTCAGATGGTGACTACTATGATATTCATCCTATAAGAACTACAATTACTGGTGCAAATTTTACAAGTACAGCAGGATCATCAACAGTTACAGTAACTGTTTCGTCAGTTCATGGTTTGCTGGATAATGACATAGTATTATTTGATGCTGTTTCAGGGTTATCTGGATCTACTTTTACAAATGCTACATTTGAAGATGAAAAATTTATGGTAACTTCGACACCGACTAGCACTACTTTTACAATCACAATGGCAACTACAGAAGCAGGCACACCTGTGACTAATGCTGGTTCTGCTTCGGTCTTATGTTATTATACTGTAGGGGATGCTACACAACAATCTGGTTTTGGTTGGAGTTCAGGTTTATTTGGAGGTACATCACCAGGTCCCGCAACAACAACTCTTGCAACTGCTTTAACAAATACGACAGGAACAACAATTGTCTTAACAAGTTCTGCCGCGTTTCCGGCATCGGGGACAATACAAATAGGAACAGAATTTATTACTTACACAGCAAATAATACGGGAACAGGAACCTTAAGTGGTGGTGCCAGAAGTGCTAATGGTAGTACAGCTACAACACATAGTGCGGGTGCTACTGTTACTGATATTTCAAACTACAACGGATGGGGTCAAGCTGCATCTTCTACACAGTTTACATTAGACCCTGGTTTATGGGTTCTTGATAATTTTGGTACAAAATTAATTGCTCTTATATATAATGGGGAATGTTTTGAATGGGATGCGCAACCTACAAATTCTTTAACTACTCGGGCAACTATTATTTCAGGTGCACCAACTGCTTCGCGTCACATGTTAGTATCAACCCCAGATAGACATCTAGTATTTTTTGGAACAGAAACAACTATCGGAGATAAAACTACACAAGATGATATGTTTCTAAGATTCTCTGATCAAGAAAATATTAATGAGTATACAATAAAAGCAGATAATACTGCAGGTTCTCAAAGGCTTGCTGCAGGATCTAAAATCATGTCTGCTATTAAAGGTAGGGATTCTATTTATGTATGGACAGACACAGCATTATTTTTAATGCAGTTTGTTGGAGCACCTTTTACTTTTGCATTTCAACAAGCAGGGACTAACTGTGGGTTGATTGGTAAAAATGCTTGTACTGAAGTTGATGGTGCTGCATATTGGATGTCGGAAAATGGTTTCTTTAACTACGATGGACAATTAAAATCTATGCCTTGTTTGGTTGAAGATTTTGTTTATTCAAAAGATCCCGGACTTGGTATTAATTTTGTAACTAAAGATTTAATTAATGTAGGTATCAACAATCTTTTTGGAGAAATAAATTGGTTCTATTGCTCATCTACGGCCACCTCGGTTGATAGAGTAGTTACCTATAATTATTCAGACTCTACAAGTCAAAGACCTATTTGGACAACAGGGTCCTTAAATAGAACTGCTTGGGTAGATTCTGCTGTATATACTAAACCCCATGCAACACTTTATAACCCTAGTGATAACGCTTCATATGATGTTACTGGCAATGTAGATGGAAGTAGTATATACTATCAACACGAAACAGGGACTGATCAAGTTAATGCAGGCAATGCAATTACTGCCATTAATGCTAATATTATTTCCGGTGATTTTGATATTACTCAAAAAAGAAGTAATACAGGTCAAGCGGTAGGTACCCCTGATCTTAGAGGAGATGGTGAATACATGATGAGAATAAGTAGGTTTATACCCGATTTTATAGAACAAACAGGTGATACTGAAATTTCTTTTACTACAAGAAACTATCCTAATACTGTTGCAACAACTACAAATTTTACATCAACCGAAACTACAAATTTTAAAAGCACTAGACTTAGAGCTAGATCAATTGCATTAAAAGTATCTAATACAGGGTCTGGAAAAAACTGGAAACTTGGTACATTTAGATTAGACATTGCACCAGGAGGAATGAGATAATGGCAACAGATGACGAGATAAGAGCACAAGGTATAAAGTTTTTACCTAAGCAAGAATATTTACAGAATCCGTATGAGTTACCTACTGATACTGAAGAAGGTATTGTAAATACAAATTCTTTTGTAAACAATAATGATGGTGGATCTGACCCTATTTACATAGGTCCTGCTGGTAATTTAATAACGGATTTTGATGCTGCTACTAGTGCAAGACAAAATAGATTTAATAATCCTTCTGATACTTTTTTAGGTTTTAATACTATGAGAGATCAACAATTAACTGGAGCAGACGCAGGATTTTATGACACCATTCCTCAAGAACAGACTATGATGGGTAAAGCACAAAGTTTTTTAACACCACAATCGGCAGATCAAATTATATCCCAAGGTTATAAACCTCAAGTAAAATTAGGTATTCTTGCAAATCTTTTGCCAGATAACTACGGAACATTACCTAGAGCTGATCAAGCTTTCATTGCACAAAATATGGGCTACTCAGGTCCAACTGTTTTTGGAGAGAACAAAGGTAATCAAGATCCTTTTGGAATTAATACTAGATCTGCATTTGGTAACTATGGAGAATATGTTAGCGAAAAAGCAACAAGTTTAGAAGAAGCTTTAGAAGATGCTAAAAATAAAGATAAGTACAACAAAGGAGGAAAATTTAATAAAGCATTATTTGATAAAAATACAAAATTACTAAGAACTAAGTTAGATTTTTATAGAAATAAAAAACAAGAAAGGGAACAAATACAAAGTTCTGTTTTAGAAGGACAAATGGAAAGAGACAGAGACGCTGGTGCAAAAGGTATATCAGATCCTCAAGATCAATCAAGAACAGGATCGTCTGGTAGAAGACCTGGATCAGGTGGTAATGTTACTGCAACAGCAGCTAATACAAACAAAGAAACAGGAACAACTTATGATAGTGGGGGTAGAGAAGGTTTTGGTTATGGTCTTAAAGAAGGTGGTAGAGCCGGATACTTCTTTGGTGGTAGAGCAAAACTAAAAAGTGGTGGTAGAATAAATTTTAAAGGCGGTGGCATGGATATGGGTAATGAAGAAAACCAAAAACAAAGTGCTGCCATGGGTAATACTACTGTTAGTAGTAATAATGATGGTAGTAATGACAACCCTGCAAATTTTTTTGTTGAAGATAAAACTAGTATAGTTGATAATTCAGGATTATTATCTAAAAGTCCTGAAATTAATGTTGATTACACAGACCCTAGAAACTATGCTTCTTTAAAATCTAGAATCTATAACACAAATATCTTAGATAACGATAACATAAACGTAGACGGAACTTTGTCAGGAGAAATTGGTCCAGTTAATTATGGTGTAGATTTTACAGACCAGGGTATTACAAATACTAATTTAACAGCCGGTAATTTTAGTGCAGGTATTGATGCCAATAAAAACTATAATGTAGGTTACGCAAATAATTATAATGGTATTGATTATGGCACTACGTATGACAGCGATGGAAACTTAATGTTTAATGCAGGAGTTAAGTTTAAAAACGGCGGCAGAGCCAGATACGCGGAAGGTGGACCTATTTACTCAAGACTAGGTACTTTAAGTTCTGGGGTACAGTCTGCTGAACAACAACTACAAAGTATTAATGCTTCACTACAGAAAGCTGAATCTGATTTAGGTGGAGAATCTTCTGGTGGTGGATCAAGTTTGTCAGGCGGCCCAAGTTTTACTTCTAATTTTCAAGATGCTAATAACCAGGGTCCTGGTAGCAATCTTCTTTTTGGTGGTAGCATGGATCAAGATTCTCCAAGCACCGCACCTACTACTAATACTTTTGTTCCAGAAGAAAGTCCTACAACCAATTCTTTTGGTGGTCCTTTACAACAGTTACAAACTGCAAATCCAATAAGTTCAATTGGAGGTCAAGATCCTGTAAGTTCAATTGGAAGTCAAGATCCCGCAAGAGAAGCTTACGATAAACTTCAAGCAAGCGTTAGAGAACAAAGAAGAATAAATCCATACACTAGAGATGTTAAGTATGGAGAAAACATGACATTCGAAGACTTTAAAAAAAGTTATGATGCAGGTACAGACCCTAACCAACCAACTTATTCTGGACCACCGTTACAAAATCAATTACAATCTTCAGGTGGAGGTTTAGGAGGATTATTTAAAGGAAATTCAGCACCTAGCACAAACCTACCAGGATCCGGGGCCCCTGGAACAGGAAACTTAATGTCGGGGTATCAAGATTTTGCAAATAAAACTTATGGTGATAGAGCAAACAATTTTATGTCAACAGCAGATAGTAGAGAATACACATTACCGGATGGTACAACAGGTAGCGGAAGTTCTACATCTATAGGAAGAATTAATGATTATTTAAAATCAATAGGTCAGCCTGAAGTAACTTATAATAATAGTGGTAATTTTGGTCCTTTACAATCAGTAAGTCAAGGACTAGGAAGTATTTTATAATGGCTAAACTTGTACAATCATTAACTAGAGCAAGTAAAGAATACACACAGGCTAATTTACAGTCATTGGTTAGAGACCTTGATAGTGTTATAATAAAATTAAATAGTACTTTTCAAGAAGAAATTAAACAGGAGATAGAAGCTAGAAGTTTCTTTTTAGAATAATGGCAGTAGTAAACCAATATAAATTTAAAGGTATAGATAATGATACAACGGGAAATGCTTTAGTTCCATTGGGAACAGGTAATCCTTTAGTAAATGAAACTATAATTATTAAATCATTACTTGTTACATCTGCATCTACACCAACGGTAACCGTTACAAACAATGGTATTACAGCTATTAAATCTGCAGCATTAACGGCTGATGTTACTACACAATTATTAACCCAACCATTAATAGTAGAAGGTGGCACATCTTTTACTGTACAATCAAGTAATACAGGCTCGTTTGATATAGCTATCAGTTACCTAAACATTAAAAAGGAGAAAATAGACTAATGCTAACATTGACACCAAAAGAAATAATAACTACAATTTCAAACAAAAAAACAGGAGTGGTTTACGAGACTGAAGAAGCCTTAAAAGCTGCTAATATCCCTGAAGAAGACGTACAAAGAGATGTCAGAGTTATCATGCCAGCTCTTGATTTGTCTGCAGAAACAAAGTAAAACAGATAAACTAGGATTAAAATATGGCGATTTCAAACATGCAACAACCACAACAAATACAAGGCGGCTTAGG
>Ga0209634_1002433_pt1 | contig 13046 bp, 8 predicted proteins | sample LinPmetageLP40_FD_184043 | JGI IMG/M metagenome (GOLD analysis project Ga0209634, IMG submission 184043) | Marine viral communities from the Pacific Ocean - LP-40 (SPAdes) (version 2) | ecosystem: Environmental > Aquatic > Marine > Oceanic | place: Pacific Ocean | collected 2010-08-26 | reverse complement strand
ACAAGTATGACCCTGATGCTGACTCTACACAAAACACAGCACTGTCTGTAGCATTTCCTATACCACAGCAGATCAACTCAAAAGAAGACTTAAGATACAATCAACAAGATATGGGAACAGCTGGAGCGGTTGCAGCTGATGGTATAGATCAACTCAAGAAAGTATTTGACAAGACGGGTGGATCCAATGGAACAGAAGGAAACAAAAACATAGATTTTCAACAGCTTACTAATGATGCAGTAGGAGCAGGCGGAGCATTACTAAGAGCAAATTCACCAGCACCAATACAACAAGGAGCATCAGTGGCTCTTGGTAACGTAGTTAATCCTCACGTAGCATTATTGTTCGAGGGCGTCAACTTAAAAACGTTTACCTTCCAATGGAGGTTTTCACCAGACAATGAAGGTGAATCAATTTTACTGAAGAAGATACTAAACAAAATTAAAAAACACATCTATCCAAGGTTTACCCAATCAGGAGAGAATAACTTTTATTTAAGATTCCCTCACCAAGTAGATTTGTATTATACAGGAAGCAAAGACTTCTTACACTACTTTAAACGAGCATCAGTTACATCAATGGAATCAAACTTCACACCAGAGGGTGTGTCTTTCTTCCAAGGTGGAGCACCAACGATGATAGATTTAACAATGTCGTTCCAGGAATCAGAAATCTGGACATCGGAGGATTTTGATGAGTAAATATTTTGAAGAGTTTCCAGAAATTCAATATGGAACAATGATAGCTAAAAATCTAGTTGCCAGACCATCTGTAATGTTGCCAGAGTTCAATGCTCCAACATCTTTTTATGACTACGAGATAACAAATGATCTCAGACCAGATCAAGTTGCGGGGTTATATTATGATGATCCAACACTTGTTTGGCTTATCTTTCTAGTAAACAATATTGTGGATCCATATCATGATTGGCCAAAGACAGACAAACAGATGGAAGAATATCTTGTTGTTAAGTATGGTGTCGATGATCCAATACTAGGATACAAGCATAACACGACCGGTGCATTAATATCAAAAGATACGTTTGAGTTGAATGGTACTTTTAGTAAAATTGTAGCAGGACAATACACAGTAGTATATGGAAAACAAACAGACAGAGACGCAAACGATAAAAAAAGAGTAATTAAATTACTTGATAAAAGATTTGCATCTAAAGCAAAGAGTGAACTTAAAAGAGTAATGAATGCATAATGATAGGCAATAAGTATAAAACTAATTCAGTCGACTTAGAGACGTTAAAGATATCTGGGGATTTTGGATCCTTTGATGCATTGGATAGTTTTGTGGAATTTGAAATAGAAGAATCAATGGATGCTGATTCTGTAATATGCAATATGACATTTATTGATGCTGCAGATATAACCAACAAGATAGACTTTGATGGTACAGAAAAATTAAATATTAAATTTATGTCGCCAGGCAACAGAGAAGTTGATTTAGACTTTATAGTTTTTAAACATATAGTTACGCCTGATCCAGACGGCGGAAGTGCCAAAGGGGTTACCGTGTATGGTGTAACACCAGAACATTATACACAAGCAGTGATGGACATCAATCAATCATTCAACGGACCGATTAGTAAATTTGCAAAAACAATATTCTCTAAGTTAAGAACAAAGCGTGAACTTTTTTTAGACGAAACTACTGGATCGGTTAAAACTATTGTTCCTGGCCTCACACCTTTTGAAGCAATGTCTTTTCTATCAAACAGATCTTATGACTCATCATTTAAATCAAGTGCATATAAATTTTATGAAACTATAGACGGATATCATTTTAAGAACATAGAAAAAGTTATTAGCGACAATAAGTCAAAGGCAACAACATATATCTACAATCCAGATGCAAACGTAAAGAACGATGATAAGCAAATACAGTTTACTATACAGATGTTAAACATAGATGCTAAGAACGATGTCATGGCCAAAATTAAAAATGGAATGTATGCTTCAGAAGCCAAAGAGATAGATTTAATTAATCAAACAGTAGTTAAGCGAGAGTTTTTTGGAAAGAAAGAGTTTGATGAATTTGAGCATTTAGATCAAGACTCTATGTCGCTTGATTCTAAACAATTGCTAAGCAAAATAAAAGAAGTTAATACATCATTCTGGCTTATGAAGAATATAGACAATGCAGAAGAGGAAACAAACTTCACACAAATATTACCCAACAGACTATTCTATCTTAATTCATTAGATCAAGTGAAAGCAAAAATGGGTATACCAGGTAACTCTGATTTGTCACCAGGTGCAATTATAAAATTAGATATGGCTGAGGTCACTGCTAAGACAGAATTTAGAGAACAAGAAGCAAAGATTACAGGCAACTATTTGGTAACAAAAGTTACGCATGTAGTGTCACGTGGTAAGTATCAAACGTCCGTAGATATGTGTAAGGACAGCTATAGGTCTAATGTTAGAAGACCACATAAGAACATAGTATCAAAAAGAAAGGCGAGGGCTACAATATGAGATCAGGTGAAGAATCAGGAATAGGACTAAAACATTTTGTTGGTGTTGTTGAGAATAGAGCAGATCCTCAAAAGTTAGGACGTGTAAAGGTAAGAATATATGGCATTCATACTGAAGATAAGACAGCTATCCCTACAGAAGATCTACCTTGGGCAATGGTTGTTAATCCTATTACGTCTGGATCCATGAGTGGAATAGGTAGAACTCCAACAGGATTAGTTGAAGGGTCATGGGTATTTGGTGTATTTACAGACGAGAAAGAGTATCAAGTACCATTCATATTGGGTTCATTGATAGGTAATCCTACACAGGCACCACATAAATTTAAAGGATTCAATGATCCAAATGGATTATATCCATTAAGAGATGATGATATAGCAGCCCTTGAAGAGTCATCTGTAACGAGGTTAGCAAGAGATAATGAGGCAGAAAGTCATAGTCATATAATAAACAAGAGAGAAGCAAAAGTTAATTTAGGGACTATTGAGAGTGCAGCTGCTTCTAAGACGCCATCTGTACTACCAGATAAAAGTGATTCTATCTACAACAGAACTACATGGAAAGAACCTCATCCAAGGTTTGGTGGTCAGGCAGAAGAGTTCCCATCAGATGCAAAACATTCTGCTTACCCATATAATCACGTATGGCATACAGAGTCAGGTCACGTATTAGAAGTAGACGATACACCTGGTGCAGAAAGATTACATAGATTTCATAAGAAAGGTACATTTGAAGAAGTGCAACCAGATGGCAGCAGAGTAACAAAGGTCGTAGGAAACGATTATGAGATTACTTTAGGTGACAAGGATGTCTATATTAAAGGAAGCGTAAATGTTACTATTGACGGTGATGCTAGAATGTTGGTGCATGGTGACAAGATAGAAGAAGTGGATGGTGATTATATGTTAACCGTTCGTGGAGATTATGTCAAGAAGATTGGAGGCAACCTTGCAGAAGAGGTTATGTCAGACAAGGCAGAACAGATCAACGGCAACTTTAACCAAAGAATATCAAAAGCATTCAACCAGATTACTGTGGGAGACTTCATACAAAACTTGATGTCTAAGTTTACTAAAACAACAGCTGGTGAAGAAAAGAGAACTAACATTGATTCCGTAACTACTATCTTGCCAGATAACTACACACTTGCTGGTGCAGGTAATATGACAATCAAAGCGGGCGGAGAGTTAACTATATCCTCCGACACTGCAATTAAAATGCACAGTGGTGCAAACACTACACTGACAGCTAACGGATCGCAAATCATGGAATCAAGTAAACTGTTTGTTAAGAATAATCAGGACGTTACTGGTACGCTTGATGCAAGTACAGAAGTTAAAGCTGGTACAACAAAAGTAACGCTAACTGGCCACAAACATTCTGTTCCTAATAGTGGTACTGGCGTAGCTAGCGACTCAGCTACAGGAGTAGGATAATGGATTGTTTACCTAAGGCAGCCGGAGCGCTGACAGATCAAATAGATGGTGCCAAGGCAGCTGCTGATGGACTCATAGGGGATCCAACAGCAACCGTAGCAGATTTAATTAAAGCTCAGACAGATGGTATTAAAGGAAAGCTAGACGAGCTTGTACCAGAGATAGAGTTGCCTCAAGCTAATCTACAAGATGAAATGTCAGGACTATTAGCTAGTGCTGACGATCCAGGAAAGCTAGCACAGAAGTTCTCTAGTATGAAAGAAAAGTTTGTTGGTGTAGATTTAGATTCTGTTTTAAATGGAATTGGGCTAGACGCAGCTAAATTTAACGAGCTTGATAATAAACTTAAAGCAGGACTAGATAAAATATCAGGACCAATGGCTGAGATTGAAGGCGCATTTGCTTCTGCACAAGGTGCAGTGGAAGGAGCTTTTGATAGTGCACTTAGTGGTGCAATGGGTGGTCTGGGTGATCTTGCTACTGGTGGCTTTGATGTTGCTGGTATAAGTGATTCATTATGTAAGACTGTTCCTAATATAGACTTAGACGCAGAAGGAAACCTGATTAAAAAAGGACTACCTTCTAACCTACCAACTGTAGATGCAGAGAAGATTATGGATGCAGCTAAAGCAAAGGGTGAAAGCATACTGCCTAAAGTAAAAGAAATAACTGATTTGACTAAGAACGTCTCTATTGTTGTCATCAAAGTGGGAGATAAATAAAGCATGAGCACTTTTTCTGACTTCAATAATTCGTTTGCAATACATCCTTCTAAAAAGGATCTTGCATTAAAGTCTGACGTAAGTGCAGTTGTTCAGTCTATTAAGAGTCTGTTGCTTACTGATAGAGGCGAAAGGTTGTTTCAGCCAGACGTTGGTAGTAATATAAGGCAACTACTATTTGAGAACTATACCCCACAAACAACAATACTACTTAAACAGTTTATTAGTGAGACCGTTGAGAATTTTGAGCCAAGAGCATCAATTCTTGATATCTCTGTATCACCGGACGATGATAATAATACTATGCAAGTTAAAATAATGGTTAGAATTGTTAACCAAGCAGATCCTGTACAGATGGATCTAATATTAGAGAGAATACGATAATGGCAAACACAACGCTTTCAGTAGCTAACGTAGACTTCGGTACGCTGAAGAGCAGCTACAAAACTTATTTACAAGGTCAAACTTTATTTAAAGACTTTGACTTTACTGGATCCAACTTAAATGTCCTTCTGGATGTTATGAGCTATAACACTTACATGAATAACTTCTATCTTAATATGGTAGCAGCTGAATCATTCTTAGATAGTGCTGTACTAAGAGACAGTGTGGTATCACATGCAAAGACATTAAACTATCTACCTTCTTCATATACATCATCCAAAGCAACAATTAACTTAACAATAACACCAGAAGATACTCCAGCTGCTATATCAATACCAAAGTATACTGCATTTACTGCAATGGTAGACTCAAATACGTACACGTTCTCAACTAATGAAGGACTTACAATACAAGCAGATGCTAATGGCGCATACTATGTAAATAACCTAGATGTGTTTGAAGGTGAAATAGTTACAGAGCTGTATCAAGTAAACACTGCAAACACAAGTCAAAGGTTTATATTAAACAATAAAGAAATAGACATTGATAGTCTAATTGTTAATATAACCGAATCAACTACTAACCTAGCTAACGCAAATTACACTAGATCATTAAACACTGTTGGTATGGACGGACTTTCAAACAACTATTTCATATCGCCTTCAGAGAATGAGCTATATGAAGTTCAATTTGGTGATGGAGTTCTTGGAAGAAAGCTATTACACGGCAATGTTGTTGAAGCAAAATATAGAAGATCATCTGCAAATAATGCAGACAGTGCAAGTACATTCAGCTTAGCTGGCGACATCCAAGGGTATACAAACGTTGCCATAACGACCGTAGCCAGTTCTGTCGGTGGCGGTGTTAATGAAACTATTGAAAGTATAAAGTTTAATGCTCCAAAATCTATTACAGTACAAGATAGGTTAGTTACAGTTAGCGATTACAAGACATTACTAAGACAAGCATTCAATGACATTCAAGCAATTAATGTATATGGAGGTGAAGAATTATCACCACCATTGTTTGGCAAAGTTGTTATATCAGTTGACCTAGCAAATGCAGATGGCATTTCAGACCAACGTAAAAAAGATATAATGGATTATGTTAAAGAAAGAGCACCACTATCAATCTCCCCTGTAGTAGTTAACCCAGAATTTTTATTTGTTGACGTAACCTCAGAAATAGTGTATAATCCTAATGTTACTGTTAAGAGTGATGAAGAGATTAAGTCAGCAGTAGTTGATGCGCTTAAAACATATACTACTAGTGCTATTGGAGACTTTGATTCTAAGTTAAGATTATCTAAACTATCAAGAGCAATAGACGATACTGATCCATCTATCATTAATAATAACACAAATATAAGATTACAGAAAACAATTGTACCGACAATTGGTACGCCAGGTTCATTTACATTAGACTTTGATAATGAGATATACAGAGAGATTCCACTAAACAATATTTTTGTTGATGGTTCAGCTCCTCTTACATCGTCTGCATTTACTTTTGGAAACTTAATAAATTGTTTCTTAAGAGATGATGGTTCTGGAACAATACAAATTGTACAAGACTCACAAGGGGTCGTGCAGGTAGTTAGCTCATCAATTGGAGCAATAAATTACAGCACTGGTGTTGTACAGATATCTGATTTAAATGTATCAGCTTATAGCGGAGCAGGAATAACACTTACAGCAATGCCTACTAAACAAACAGTAAGCAGCTCTAAGAACATTATCCTATCTTATAATAGTACGCCGCATATAACAATTACGCAAGAGAGAATTTAATGGCTAAGCAGGTCGAAGATAAGATTGCTTTTTTTGTCAAGGACCAGTTTCCTGCGTTCTATGATGAAGAAGGTCCAATGTTCAAAGCATTTGTTAATGCTTACTATGAATATCTAGAACAATCTGAAACAGGCACAATTGGTAGAAACCTTTTAGAATATAAAGATATAGATACTACCTCGGCCGCATTCCTCGACTTCTTCAAAAAGCAATACCTAGATGGCTTTCCCGGATCCTTTGCTGCAAACACAGAGCTAACTTTAAAACATATACTTGATTTTTATAAATCCAAAGGCTCACCTAGAGCAGTTGAATTATTATTTAGGATTCTGTTTGATGATGAGGCTTCAGTAGCATATCCATCAATCGATGTCATGACAACATCAAGTGCAGATTATATAAGACCAAGATATATTGAAGTACGTGCACCTGTCTTGACCAATCTTATATCACTATCTGGTAAAGAAATAACTGGAGCAACAAGTAATGCAAAGGCATTTGTTGAAGATATAGCTACCAAACTAATTAATAATATTAAAGTCCATGTAATGTATCTCTCTAATCTAAGAGGAGAGTTTGTACGTAACGAAGTTATTGCACCAAGCGATACTGGTGTTCAGGATGATATGCCAGTTGTGGTTGGGTCATTATCTGATGTGGAGATCACATTGGGTGGAAAAGACAAAGCTGTTGGAGACATATTCAACATAGAAGCGGCATCCGGTAAGTCAGGAAAAGTTAGAGTTGCTGAAACAGCTGATGCTACTGGACTAATTAATTTTCAATTAGCCAATGGCGGATTTGGTTTTACATCAAACACTGACTTTACAACTATTGATGTTAATACACAATTGCTAGAAGTTGCAAACGTAATCAATTCTGCTCAGACATATAGCAACACAACACATCCAGCAGCTTTTGATTGGCACGAGAAGAAAATAGACAACGCAGAATTCTTTAGATTTGAAACAGTAGATCAAACATTAGAAAGCGTATCGTTTGTTAGTGGCGCAAATCTCAACTCAAATGTAGAATCATATGTTGGCGATGATAGTAACTTAAGTAATCCTTGGATACAAGGAAGAGACAATAGCAACAATGTTATAGCTAATGGTCATTTAATTACGCCAAACATTAATGGTGAAGAAGGCACCTATGTAATTTCTCCAACGCTTGGTACGTTTGGAGATCAAAAAACATTAACATATGGATTAGCAACATCTACTCACACATTCCAATTGAATGAAGAGATCCACGAAGAGAACTTAGTAGAGCTATCTTTTATTAGTAAGGTAGGAACTTTCTCTGTTGGAGATATAGTAGTTGCTGACGAAGGTGGAGCAAACGGGATTGTAGCGGCCGCTAATTCTACCGTGCTCACCGTAAACGGATCATTCGGTACCTGGGTCGCAGGTAGTAATGGTAATGTTCAGAAAGCATCTGACTCAGCAGTAACAGCTAATGTAGTCACAATCAATGTTTCTAATACTGGTGCAAATGCTATAATAACAAATATAGTTTCATCTACTTCAATGAAGATTGCAGATATTACTGGTGCATTTAACAACGGTCTTAAGATTAAAGGCGTGAGAACAAATGCAATTGCATCTCTTACAGCCAATCCAACTAACTCTGGCGTATCAGATATTTACTTTCAAGGAACTGATGCCGCAAGAGGTGTTGTAGATTTATTTGCTAACGTTTCAGTAACTGCAGAAGTTATAGGTTCAAACACTACTTTTGTTGGATTTAGAAACAACAAGTATGCAAATGGATCCTCTGGAAACTTTGTAGCTAACACTGCTGCATATATTTTAGGAAGAGATTCAAACACATATGCTAATGTTGTCCAGCTCGGTACTGGGTCTGGTGCTGATTTTAAAATTGGTAATTTAGAAAACGAAGAAGACATAACAATATACACTGACTTCGTAGGAGAAAATAATGTCTCTAACGTAGCATATCTTGATTGCGTTATCGATGGAGGCAATAGTGGTGTTGGTTTCTTAGATAATATTACTATTAGCACAGCAGGTGCAAACTATACTAACGGACAAATAATAACATTTGCTCTTGGCGGACCAGGAGGAGGACCTCCTACTACAAACGCCACAGCAGCAATTACTACTGATGGATCAGGCGCAGTTATATCTACAACGGTACAGACTGCTGGCTCTGGATTCTATTCTAACTCTACACCAGACTACACTAACCTCGCTGGAGGTGATGGAAACTTAGCTGTCGTCGGAAACTTTGATTACGGATATGGTTTCCCTAAAGATCCAAATGGAGACTTTACAACAATCCTTGACAATGTACTAACAAGATTTAGTGGTACTGTAGGAACAGTTGCATCGCTTAGCGATATTAACCCAGGTAACAACTATAACTTTGATCCGTTCACTGCTGTATATACAAAAGGTATAGCAAAGTATCTAAGAAAAGATATTGTTGTTAATTTAGACAACAAGCAAGGAACATTTATTAATGGCGAAAATGTTAACCAGACTGTTGCGTTAGCAGGACAGCAATTAAACTTTACAAGTAATACAGGACCATTTACAGTAGGTGAGGGAGTAAGACAAACTATTTCATCAGGCAATCCAAATGTAATAGCTACAGGTGAAATATATGCTAGTACATTATCATCTATATCATTGCAAAACTTAAGATTGAAAAGTGAGTTTGCAAACGGATTCGTAACAGTAGATGGCACAAACACAATTCCATTTGTATCAAATTCAACTGTGAATGCCATAGCAGGATCCGTATCAGCTCAGACAGCAGTACTAGCCACAGTGCAAACAGTCTCTCAAACACAAACAGCCAAAGGTCAAGTATACGCACAAACCGATGATAGTGTAAGTTTAAGAAGATTATCGTTTAGTGTTGGATTCAACGATGCTCCTGGAAGTTTCTTATTTGGATCCACCTCAGGTGCAAACGGAGATATCACAAACGTGTATCAAGATGAGGCAACAAGACCAATAGGTGACAACATTAAATTGCTTGCTAATACCCAAGCTGCTAATGGTATTGTTACTAAGGTTGATATTTTAAGTTCAGGATATGGATATCAAGACGGAGCAAATTTAACATTAACAGACACGAGCGGAGGACAGATAGTAGTATCTGGTCAAGCCAATGTCACAACAACTGGTATTGCAGAAGGTTATTGGAAAGACGAAGCATCGTTTTTGAATACTAAATACCTACACGACAATAATTATTATCAATCTCACTCGTATGTAGTAGAGTCTGGGTTGTCGTTGGATAAATATAGGGACGTGCTTTTAAGAGTAGCTCACGTATCAGGTACAAAGCTATTTGGTAAAGTAACGAAAGTGTCCGGAGCAAACGTAGCCATGCAATTAAGTAATTCAGAAGTAACACTACTATGACAAAGAAGATAACTAAAAATTTTGCAGTTCATAACGCTAGACAATTTGTAGAGTCTATTGACGAGCAATCAAACTCACTGTACTACGTATTTGGTGGTAGACATATCACATGGCCAGATGAGGCAAACCCACCAGTCATAACTGACTCTTTAGAAGATACGTACTATCAGCTCTATAGAGATATGATGTTTGGTAAAAAAGTTTCGCCTGCAGACATGAAGCATATGATTATAAACAATGCATGGGATACTTCTGGAAATACTGTATATTCAAAATATGATAACAAAGCAGATACCTTATCAAACTTCTTTGTTGTTGCTAGCAATGGTGCTAAGTATGATGTATTCAAATGTTTAGATAATAATAAAGGATCTAAATCTACAGTAAAGCCAACTTTCATATCAGGTATGGAAGACGATGAAGTTTACATAACCACAGCAGATGGATATCAGTGGAAGTTTATGTATCAAATTTCTTCAGCTGAATATGCCAAATTTGCAACTACATCTAAGGTACCAGTAATTCCATCAGCCAATGTATCAGGCAATGCATCACCGGGTGCTATTGATGTGATGACTGTTAACACTGGTGGATCAAGATATTTCTCAGTAGCTAACGGAGTAGTAAAGGTAGCTAACGTAGCTGGAAATAATCTCATACACGAATTAGAATCACTTGTAAGTGCTAACATAGTTCCAACTTCAGTTACCAATGGTGCATTTACTATTGAAAGATTAGATCTTTTTGGTAAGGATGGCAGCGGTAATATTGACACATCAAACAACGTAGCCAATGGTGTTATATTGCAAGCAGATGGATCTTTACTAAGGGTAACAGATATAGCTGGAAATTTCTTTGGCCAAACAAGTAACGTAATAATCAGAGGACAAACCTCTGGAGCAATCTCTTCTATTAGTTCATTGACACCCACAACCACTTCGCTATCTGCAAACACTGACTTTTATAAAGGAAGCGTATTATATATTGCATCAGGTGCAGGTGCAGGACAACAAAGAACAATTAGTGAATATATTGTTACAGGCTCTGCAAGAAGAGTCTTGACAGCAAACGAATTCACTACCGCTATTGACTCTACATCTAGATTTGAAATAAGTCCTAGAGTAGTTGTTGATGGAGATGGATCCGGTGTACAAGCTAGAGCCATTGTAAACACTACTTCATTTGCAGTAGATACTATCGATATTATTAATAGAGGATCCGGATACTCACACGCAACAGTAAAGGTATTTGGAAACACAGGTATAGTAGCATCAGGAGAAAGTACAGCAGCGCAAGCAAACAATGCAAACGTATCTGTTATAATTGGACCACAAGGTGGACATGGATCAGATGTTATTGCTGAACTAGATGCTAAGACAGTTGGAATATCAATTGATTTTGCAAACACAGAAAATGGCAACATATCAATAGCCAATGACTACAGACAGTTTGGGCTACTTAAAGATCCATTATTTGCAAATGTTCAACTTAGCGTATCCGATACTACATTAACTGGCGGAGGGTCAGGTTCAGAAACATCATTTGCTGTAGGCAGTATTATTGTACAAGATGGTGAGGGAGTGTTAACAGGATCAGCAAACTCAACCATTCATAGAACAGAAGCAAATGCATCAGGTAAAGCATGGGGCGTAGTAAAATCAAGAGCGTCTGGAACAATAGCTGTAGGTGAAGTGTATGGTAATATGGTATCATCCAAAAGAATATTTGATGCAGCTAATACATCTTCATTAGTAGGATCAGTATTAACTAACCCATCCAGATCAAATTCTACTGCTGCATCTTTCGATCAAAGATTAGTACTGACAGGATTTTCAAATACTTCATCGGTTGCTTTTTTAAGTGATGAAGTAATTAAACAAGACTCAACCGACGCAACAGGTAGGATTGAAGTTATAAATACCACTAGCGTTGCAATTACAAGAGCTCAAGGTAATTGGTTGGCATCAGACACTGTGTCTGGTACTTACTATAATTTTACAGGGCAGACTAGTACTGGTGTAGGATTCTTTACAGGAATAAGACAGCCAGACTTAATTTCAGGGAGTGGTGAAGTATTATATGTTGAAAATCAACCACCCATAACAAGAGCTGCAGACCAAACAGAACGAGTTAAATTACTTATTGAATTTTAGAGGAACAAATGCCAATTGATACAGATTTAAATATTAGCCCATACTACGACGACTATGATGAGAATAAAGACTTTCATAGGGTGTTGTTCCGTCCAGCTGTACCACTTCAAGCAAGGGAGCTAACACAGCTCCAAACAATTCTGCAACAGCAGATTGAAAGATTTGGTCAGTTCCAATTCAAAGAAGGTACAATTATTAAGGGATGTACATTTACCTTTGACCCAACAGTTAAGTATGCTAAACTATTCGATAAGACATCAACAGGTACAGATGTAAATGTATCTTTATTTGCTACTAATGACTATGCAAGAACATCCTCTAACTTAGTTGCTCAAATTGTAGACACTAGAAGTGGATTAGAATCACAGAACCCATTCCTCAATACTTTATTCTTTAAGTATATTAATACAGGAACAGGCAGTGAAACATCTTATGCAAATGGTGATGTATTAGAAATATATCCAAATGCAACAGCTATTGCTAATGTAACTATCACAGCTAATGGAGCAGGGTATAGTAATAGTGATACAGTATCTTTTTCATCTTCACTTAAAGGTGTGGGAGCAGCTGGTAATGTTGTAACACATGCAAGTAATGGATCTATTAAATCTATTACTATCACAGCTAATGGAGCAGGGTACAGTATAGCTGTGATAGTAATAGATTTAATA
>Ga0209634_1002431_pt1 | contig 13047 bp, 19 predicted proteins | sample LinPmetageLP40_FD_184043 | JGI IMG/M metagenome (GOLD analysis project Ga0209634, IMG submission 184043) | Marine viral communities from the Pacific Ocean - LP-40 (SPAdes) (version 2) | ecosystem: Environmental > Aquatic > Marine > Oceanic | place: Pacific Ocean | collected 2010-08-26 | reverse complement strand
ATGGGGTAACGGTGGCTAACGCTATCACGTTACAGGATCCATTAGAAAACATCGGAGCTACGCTAATCAAACAAGCGGCTCAAAGAACAGTATCAGATGCTGGTGACGGTACAACTACAGCTACAGTACTAGCTAAAGCTATATTGGATCAAGCTACAGAACATTCTCTTCTTGACGATCCAAGAGAGATGAAAAAAGGTATTGACTCAGGTGTTGACAAAGTTATAAAGTATTTAAATAAGAAGTCTAAAAAAGTTACTGGTAAGAAGATTGACCAAGTGGCTACCATATCTGCTAACAATGATAAAGAGTTAGGTAAAGTTATAGGTGAAGCATTTAGATTAGTAGATGAAACAGGTGTTGTTATGATGGAAACAAATGAACAACCTGAAACTGTAGTAGAGTTAATAGAAGGTGTTCAATATGATAGACCTTTAAAAAACAACCATTTTATTACTAACAAAGAAAAAGGCACAGCTGAACTAGATAACCCTTTAGTTTTAATAGTTGAATCAGTTATACCTAATGTTAGAAAAATACAGTCTGTTTTAGAATATATTATTAAAAATGGTAAGAGTCTTCTTATCATTGCAGATGTTGACCCACAAGTGATTTCCGCGCTGGCTATGAATAAAACGAAGGGTAATATAAAAGTCAACATCATAGATGCGCCAATATACGGAATCAGCAAGAAAGACGTGTTAAGCGATCTATGTGCTGTTACTGGCGCTACACTTATTAACGAAGATCTAGGAGATGATATGGACATTATAAGTCCTGAACACTTAGGATCATGCATGAGATCAGTTACTAATCATGAAGAAACTATACTCCAAGTTGACTTATCAACTAATGAAGACGTTAAGGAAACTGTTGCTTTACTAGAGAGTAATATAAAAGAAACTAAAAACCCTAATATTATTATTAGACTAGAGAAACGATTAGCTAAGTTAAAGGCTAAGGTTGCTACAGTTAAAGTTGGGGCTAACTCTGAGATAGAATTAAAAGAGAAGAGAGATAGAGTTGAAGACGCTATTTGCGCTACAAAAGCTGCGATTAAAGAAGGTATAGTACCGGGAGGTGGTATAGCTTTATTAAATGCTAGTTTTAATTTGAAACCAACATGCATAGGTGAGGAAGTATTATACCAAGCTATAAGAAGACCTCATGAATTAATATTAAAAAATGCTGGTATTAATGAAATGCAAAAACTTGAAGAAGGTAAAGGATTAGATGTGGTTACAGGAAATACGGTGGACATGGTAAAAGCCGGAATTATAGATCCTTTGTTAGTTACTAAGAGTGCACTAATTAACGCAGCTTCAGTAGCTACAACTATATTATCAACTGATTGTGTAATCAATAATGTGAGAGCATGAAAGCAGTAGGTAAATATATAGTTATTGAACCAATCAAAGAAGTTGATGTTCAAACAAAAGGCGGATTAATTCTAGCTGAAAAGCAAAGAGAAGATGTTAGATACAGAAGAGCTAAGGTTATAGAACCTGGCTCTGATGTGTCTGTATTAAAAAAAGGTGATGAAGTTTATTATGACAGATCATCTGGTTTTAATATTGAAATTAAAAAAGAAGAATATAAAGTAATTAAAGAACATGATGTAGTAGTTATTCTATGAGAAAACTAACATCTAGTGATTTAAAAGATCTAGGATTACTTAAGCACTATAGAATAATACGAAAGTGGGCTTGTAAAACCAATAAGTTAACAGACGCAGATCTAGAGCTACTAATTTATTTAGACGCTATAGACATGTTTACTAAAGATGATTTTAAAAAAGGTACGTACTCATTCAGCTGGGATAACAGGCGCTGGAACAGATTATTGAAACAAGAGTGGATCACAGTGTGGAGGAAACGAAACCGCACCACTCAAAAATATCATATATATAAAGTTTCCTATAAGTGCAAACAGCTGATAAGTCGCATGTACCGTATTATGCTAGGTGAAGAAGATATGCCTACAACAAAATTAGAAAATATTAACAAATATAGTTACAAAGTAATAACAAAAGCAATAGAATATGCCAACAAAGACAAAACAAGGTAACAAAACATCTCCAGCAAGAGCTATACCGCCTCAAGCGATAGAGCCGCTAGCTAAAGGTTTAGTAGGTGGACTAGCCGGAGGTTACTCAGCTGGTATAGGTGAAGTAGGTCAAATAAGAGATGAATTTAAAGAAAAAGATTTTAGATCACAAAAGTTTGGTAAAAAACTAAAAATGCTTGGTGGAGCGGGCTTGAGAACGTTTGGTGCATATCAACAAGGTATGTTAGGTGGCGTATCTCAAGGTTTGCTAGGAACTGATTTTGGATTAAGTCAACAAGGTTTTTTAAAAGATAATAATCCTCAAGCTGGCATGCCTGGTCAAGCACCTGCAGCTACAGAAAATATTGCACAAAATTCAAGTGCTGGAGGAAACCCAGTATTTAATCCAGCGAATGAAAACACTATAAATAGCGTAATGGGTCCAACAGACACTTACGGATCTTTATTTACATAAAACAAAAATTATGCCAAGTTACGGAGAAAAACAAAAGCCAGCAGGTGTTGCTTTACAAAAAGAAAAACCTGTTATAGGAAAAAGAGTTATGACCTCTAAAGACAATACAATAACTAATAGTTTAGTTATAGACAATGTTGTCTACAAGGGAAACCCAGCTCTAGAAGCTCAAAAATAGTGAATATGCAAGATTTGAAGCTGTATTTATTAAATGCATCTTCATTTGCTTTAGCTAGTTTAAACTGGGTAGAGCCAATGTTAGAGATATTATTGCTAACTTTAACCATAGGGTACACCGTGCATAAATGGATGTTGTTACATAAGAAGAAGAAATGAGAACAAAAAATAAATGTAAAAAAGCTTGGAAAGATTGGGAAGCTGGTTATGCTAAAAAAGAAGGTGGTAAACAAGAAGCTGCTAAAGAAAAAAGAGAGTTCTACTGTGATAATGGCACAATAAAGCTGCGCCCATCAGATGATGCTGATGTGCCTTTAACCGACGCTCAAATCGAAGAAAATAAAAATAGCAAATGAGAAGTATAAACGAGATCATAGTGCATTGCTCTGCTACAAGAGAAGGCCAACATATTCCTGTTGAAACTATTAAAAAGTGGCACGTAGAAGGTAGAGGCTGGACAGATATAGGTTATCATTTTTATATACAATTAGATGGTACTATTAAAAAAGGTAGAGATATAGATAAATCAGGCGCCCATACGAAAGGGCACAATCGTAATTCGATAGGAATTTGCTATTGCGGAGGCGTAGAGACTGATGGTAAGACACCAAAGGATACTAGAACACCAGAGCAAAAAGAAAGTTTGTTACATGTGCTAAAAACATTAATGGCTATGTTTCCACTTGCTACTATTTACTCACATAATGAATTTGCAAATAAAGCTTGTCCAAGTTTTGATGCAACTGAAGAATATAAAAATTTATAAAATGAACAAGTACGATAAAGATATGATGCATGAAAGAGAGTTAATCTATGATGCAAAAAAACAAATACACAAAGAAGATATTGCTAAGAAAAAGTCTATGCATCCAGGAACGCATAAGATTTTAAAACACATGAAGTAGTGAAGTCAAGAGGCTTAGGCGATAGTATAGAAAAATTTACTACTGTAACTGGAATAAAAAGATTAGCAGATAAAATACCAGGTGGTTGCGGCTGCGACGAGCGTAAACAATGGTTTAATAAAAATTTTCCATATAATATGAATAAGTAATGGCTAAAAAATTTCCAGAAATAAAAGAAAAAAACGAAGGTAAGTTTACCGCATGGGTTGAAAAAAACATGCCAGGTAAATCCACTTGCGCAGCTGCTAGTAAAGTAATGAAAAATACTAAGAAATACAAGCCAGCCGTTGTTAAGATGGCTAACTATGCTAATAACTTTGGTTGTAAGAAAAAATAATGGCATTTAAGATAGAAGCTCCTTATAAATTTAATCACGTACCCGTATACAGAACTTTAGATGAAGATGGTGTATTAGGTATAGCTACCAAGAATGGCGCTATTAGAATTAGCAAAGACATTACCGATCCTGCACAACTAAAAAGCGTTGTGGCACATGAGCTAGTTCATTATGATCAAATGATGCCTGAGAGCAATGACACGGGTAGATTTGGGTATGACAATGAACATATGTTTTTTAAACCTAAAGGTAGCTCTAAAACTATAACTACTAAAAGAAGCAGCAAAGTAGATGGCGCTCACTATTTAGCTCACGAAAAAGAAGCTTCTAATCCTGAAGTGCAAAAGAAAATTAAAAATAAATATAATGAGTTATAGTAAAGATCATTCAAGAAAAAATCCATTAGCGCCTAGTAGGGTGTATGGCATGAGTTCTTCAGCTACTGAAAGTGCTACACCTATAGATAACGAGCCTGTCATTACTACAGAAAAAACTACTAGAGATGGTATAGAAGGAACTTTAACAACTAAAAAATTAAAACCTAGACAATCTAAATTGCCGAAGGTTGGCATGGAAGAAGCATACGATAGAGCTTTGAAGTTGGGCTATAGAGATGAAAATGAAACTCTTGAAGAGTTCACAATTAGAGCAAATAAGTTTAACGAAGGTTCTACTGAGGAATCATTTGTAAAAGATGAAGCTGAACAAGAAACCATACCAATGGAAAGGATTGATGCTAAGCTTATAGACACAAGCTCTCGAATGCCATCCTTAAGAACTATACAAACAGGTGTTCCAGAGGCAGGCATGGCGTCAAGCATGTCCCCAGAAAAACCAACAAAAATAAAAGAAAAAAGAGATTTTAACTTCAATCTTGATAAACTAAAGCCAAGCGTAAATCTTGGCAAGTCATTTTCTAAAAATACTATTACAAATAGAAAAGGGCAATTTAAAAGTAAAGGAAGAAAAACAAAAGGACTGTTTGCTAGGGATTTTCAAGGAAAATTAAAAATATTTAATCGTTGAAATTTTCTAAAACTGGTTATTTAAGAAATAGTCCCGATGTTAACAAGCAAGTTAATTATATTGAAGGAGGTAGCATAACAATGAAAGGGGTTGATTTCCCAGTGTTAGCCATACCTAGTTCTGGTAAGTCTGTTATAATGAAACCAGGTGATGATTATGAATTTCCTAATGCTAAGTGGGTAAAAGAAATTAAATTAAAATGAGCGAAAAGAAAACATTTAAAGAGACTAAAATAGGTGCTTTTTTAGCTAATAAAGCTCCTAAAGTACTAGCTGCTATAGGTGATGTGTTACCAGATCAAGGCGGCTTAGGTGTAGTAAAAAATATTATATCAAGTGATACTAAGATTAAAGCTGTAGATAAAGAAGAAGCTATGAGACTTATAGAGCTAGATATGCAAGAGTTAAAAGAAGTATCTAGCAGATGGAGAGCTGATATGAAATCAGACTCATGGCTTAGTAAAAATACTAGACCATTAGCTTTAGTATTTTTAACAGTATCTGCGGTTTTCATGATGGCTGTAGATTCATTTCATTTACAATTTGATGTAGATGAATCATGGATAAACTTATTAAAAACGTTGCTGGTTACAGTATATGTAGCATACTTTGGATCTAGAGGTGCTGAAAAAATTACAAAAATAAATAAATAAATAAAATGGCAATAAGAGGATTAGAAGGCACTCAAAACGCAGAACCAAGAGTTTTTGCTCATGATGCATTAGACTTACAAGCTAGCGGTTATACATTAGGTACAGCTATACCAAACACTAGTAATATTGGTGTTTGTTTATACGTTGGCGTTGCTAATGATATAACTGTTAAAATGGAAGGTGGATCAACTGTACAATTTAAAGGTGTTACAGCTGGATCATTTCTACCTGTTTTAGTTACTCAAGTAACAGCTGTAGGAACAGCTTTAGCAGGACCAGGTGAGTTAATCGCATTATACTAATATAGTATGTTTATGGGACTAGGGATGCCGATCCCTGATTTATCGAATAAGCCAGGCCCGGGTAGACCAGGTTGGGGACCTGCAGGTTCATACGACTTTCAGTTTGAAGTAACTGGCGCTGTAACTATAAAAGCTAACGCAGCTGGCGCAGGTAACTTTAGGGTAAGCTGGCCAAATGGCACTACGCAAGTATTATCCAGTAACAACGCTTCTATTGCAGCTCCTGATGGAACACCAGGTATCGTATCTATAAATAACGAGAAATTAGATACTACTTATGCTGATGAGTTTGCAATTGTAAGTGGTCAAACTAATGTAAGTAAAGTTATATCTTGGGGTCAAAACCCTTGGAATAGCATGAGTTCGGCTTTTCTTGGTTGTAGTAATTTAAGCGATATAAGCGAAACTGTATTTATAGCAGACACAGGTTGTAACATGTCACAAATGTTACGTAACTGTGATAGTTTAATAATTGCTAAAATAAGTAATTGGAATTTATCAGCAGGAATTAATGCTTATGAAGGTTTAATAAGAGACTGTGACAACCTAGAAGAATTAGATGCTACAAATTTAGTTGTTAAATTTAGCTCTGTAAGCGGTGGTAGAACAATGTTTGGTAATAACGGAAATAGTGTAACTAACGGATGTTTACATAAAATGTCTGGTATGGACTTTTCTAGCACCACTGTTAATTTAGCACTTGCTAATAGTACTATAAATATGTTTTCTGCTACTAAGTTTGCAGATGGGTCAGATCTGTCAAATTGGAATTTTCCAGCAACTTGGAATGGTGGTGGTTTCTTTAGTAGTTCCAAGATCGTAGGAACAAATGCAGTTCTTAATATAAGCAATTGGGATAACTACCCGGGCATTAGTTTGTCATTTAGTGGTATGAATAATGAGATGGGAGATACTGGAGCTAAGATAAATTTAACAAATTTAAATGTATCTAATTTCAACAACATGTACCAGATGTTCTATTTTACAGATCTTTCTCAAATAATAGGAATATCTACTTGGAACGCCACTGCTGGTAATGTCAATGCTTATAGAGCTTTTTGGGGTTCAAATTTTTTAAGTGTTACACCTACTGATAACTTTAGTAATGCTTTTATACAAAGTTTAACACCTACAAATGTTGTTCAAATGTTTAGTTCATTTGGAAACGATAATGAAAACGTTGCAGTTAACTTAAATGGATTAGACTTAAGTAACATCACTGGGTTAGAAAGCTTTATGAATGGTGCTAGATTCAGTACAGCACCAGACTTTTCTAATGTTACATTTCCATCTATTGCTATTAGTTGGTCAAGCGCTTTCTATGCCTTTGATCTTCCAGATGCTGCAACTTCAATTCTTGATTTCTCTAATGTAACAGCTAAAATATCTTCTTTAGCAAGTACTTTTAGAGGATGTGGTGTAAATGAGATTAAGTTTGGTGATAATGTAGATTTTTCACAATTAACAAGTTTTAATAATACTTTTTATAGTCCTCCAAGATTAAATAATCCACAATTTCCAACTAACGCTAACTTCGGAGCTGTAACTGATTTTTACAGAATGTTTTATTCTAGTAATTCAAAATTTTCTACTTGCCAAGCGGATAATTTTATTAGAAGACTTTATGCAACTGCGTATTCAAACAACGGCAATGTACCACTTAATACTTCCCAAATAACAGAAGCCCCTTCTGTAGTTAGAGCTCAACAAGATGAACTTGTAGCTAATGGTTGGTCTTTTGATGATAATTCAACAGATGCTACAATGCCATTTGTTTACACAGGAAGCTTTTTAACAGGTACTAATATAACTCCAACTATAAACACTTCAGGTGGAATATTTTCTAGTAGCGATGTTACCGTAAATGAAGATACTGGTGTGTTTAACACGTCTACAGCTGTTAACGCTACTATTAGGTATACTTTTCCTGATGGTTGCTACAATGAACAAGTATTAAATGTTGTACCTCCTTTCACGCCATTTAAATTTAGAGTAACTGGACCAATAAGCATAAAAGCTCAACCAGCTGTAGCTGGAAGTTTCACTATCGACTGGGGTGATGGAACTAGTCAGACTACAACTGGCTCAAACAGCATAGCTAGTCCAAGTTATCCTGCTGGAACATACGACGTTCAAATAAATGCTCAAAGTGACGCCACTTATTGCGATAATTTTGAGATAGTATCTGGAGAAACTAATGTTACTGAAATATTAGACTGGGGTGAAAAACCTTGGAATAATTTAAGTCAATCTTTTAAAGATTGCTCTAATTTAACTAGCTTAAGTAATACTACTTTAACAACTGCTTCTAGCTGTAGTCTTACTTACGCTTTTAACAGTTGTACTTCTCTTCAAACTATTAACTTAACCAACTGGAATCTAAGCCAAGGTGTTGCTTTAGCGTATTGTTTTCAAGGTACCACTAATGTTGAAGAAATAGATGCAACTAATTCTAATATTAATATAAATACCGCTTCAAATAATATATTCGATCAAGTAGGTACTCAAACTACTAATGGCTGTTTATTTAAAATGAGTGGCGTTAATTTATCTAATAGTACTAACACAGTTTTTCCTAATATGTTCTATGGTAGTAGAATTAAAAAAGATTCTACATTTGCTAATTGGGTTTTCCCAAGTGGTGGTCATTCAAATATTAGTTTTAGATTAGTTATAGTACCAATGCAAGATACAACATTAGATTGTTCTGGTTGGACTACATATTCAGCAACTAGTTTTCCTGATTTTCAACAAGTGAATTTTTCTTACGGTGGATATGGAGTAGCACCTACTTCTTCAACTGGTTTAAAAATAGATATAACTAATTTAAATGTATCTAACGTTTCTAACATCGCTCAAAAATTTTATTATAGTTTTCAAGATGAAATTATAGGTTTATCTACTCTTGGTGCAACTAATGGTGCTACTTCTATGAGTATTATGTTTGCTTATAATAAATTCATGAAGTTTACAGCTGCAAACAACTTTTCCAATGCATTTATATCCAGTTTAAATTTAAGTGGTTCAAGTGCTTTTAATCAAACTTTCCGTAGTCAAGGAAGTGCTGTTCCTGACGCGGGCGCTGGCGTAGCTCCTAATCTTTCTGGTTTAGATCTTTCAAATACAAATGGTCTTGATCAAGCTTTTCTTAGTGCAAAATACTCTAATGCTTTAGACTTTACTAACGTTACCATGAATGCTAGTACTTCTTATAGTTTTAATGCTACATTTTATGGTTGTAAATTTTTAGATGGTGGAAATGTAAATTCTTTATTTTCTAAAACTTTTAAAGTTTCTTCTTTAAATCAAGCTTTTAGAAGTGCTAGGATGGGTTCTATCATATTTGGATCAAATGTTGATTTATCCCCTAATGATACTCTTTTCTTAACTTTTTACGAGTTTGGATTAGATATAGCTTCACCTACTATAGAGTTTGCAGACAACGTTAGCTTTGCTAATGTACAGAATTTTGATCGACCTTTCTATAGTGTTGGAACCACAAACACTCCACTTTCTACTTGTCAAGTTGATAATTTTATTAGAAGACTTCAAGCTACTAGACCAACAGCTGGAGCTATAACTAATAAAACTGTAAATTTCTATAATTCAGCTGTAACAGAATCTCCTTCTTTAGTTAGAGGCTTAGCAGATACATTAGTTAATACTGGAGGTTATATTTTAGATTTATTTTCAACAGACGCTACAATACCATTCCAGTATGGAACTGACTTAGGGCCTAATACATCTATAACTCCAACCAACAACACTGGAAGTGCTTTTACAGGAACTTTTTCTAGCAGTAATTCTAATATAGCTGTTAATTCTACTACAGGTCTTATAAATACTTCAAATACAGGAAATACTACAATTAGATATACTCTTGCAGACGGTTGTTTTACAGAGCAAGCTATAACAGTATCTGATCCGTTTAAATTAAAATTGGTAATACCAACTGATGATTATAATTTTGTAGCAGCTACAACAGGTGGCTCTGGATTTGATTATAATATAGATTGGGGTGATGGAAACTCAACAACAGGCATAAATAGCAACGTTGCTCAAGCCCACACGTATGCTACAGCTGGTACTTATTATATTAAAATATATAGCGATAACAAAGATGGATATAATGGTTTTGCTTCAAACACAGGTTCTGCAGCTATACAAGAAATAGTATCTTGGGGTGATTTAAAGTGGACTACTATGCAAAGATCATTTTATAACTGCACTGGTCTAACAACTACGCCATCTTCTTTTACTTTACCTCTTAGATCTGGTGCTGTTGGTGTTAGAACTAGAGAAGCATTTAGAGGTTGTACTAATTTAAACAGCGTTAATCTTGATGGTATTAAAATATACCAAGATGCTAGATATATGTTTTATCTTGGTCTAAATAACATACAATCATTTAGTATGGATAATGTGGAATTCCATGATCCTAGTGACGCTAATTCAGCAGCTGATATGTTTACTGGGTTCGGTCAGTCAAATACAACTTCTTGGGCATCATTTAATTTAGATAATTGGACTTGGAATAATCCTAAACAAGGTGTACTTTATAACTTATTAGGCGCAACTACTTTTTATTTTTCTAACGAAGAAATTTCTTTAACTAATTGGAGTTTTACAAATGTTCCTTCAGGAATTGAGTTAACATTAAGAAATAGCCTATTTGGCTTAAACTCATCTAAAAGAAGAAAAGGAGCTGCTGATGAAAAATATATTCTTAACTTAAGTAATTGGAGTGGAACTTCAGATTTTGATTTAGGAGTTGATTTCTACAGATCCTTAAAAAGTGCAGCTGCTTATGTAAAAGGATTTAAAACAAACAATTGGGATGATAATACTAAAATAAACGATATGTTCGAGTTTGCTCCTTATGGACAAATGGAGTACTGGGAAGGTTTAGATAGATTTATAGCTCACGAAACAGTTGGAGCTAACTTTTTTACTAACGCTTTTTTAAGAGTGTATTATATGAAGTTTGAATCAATACAAAATTCTTTTAAGCCAAGTTTTTTCCAAAATATAACCAATAGCTTTAGCATGCATAGTTCTTTTGAATACTTTTCAAATCAAAGAACGCAATCAGAAATCGAATCAGATTATTCGGGAGCATGGGATTTTCTAGGTAGTATAAATAGTAATTGTAATTCACTAGCAGAACTTTTTTTTGGAGCTAAAGTGCTTGGTCCTATAGATTTTGGTTCATCTAATCTAAGCGGTGTAACTACTTATTATAGACTTGGTCAAAGTTTAACAATTTATAGTAATAATAAAATAGATTTTTCAGGAGTTGCTATAGATGGTAATACAATTATATCTGATTTTAAAATTTATGGCCCTTCAACAATTAATGGTACTGGAAGAACTGTAGATTTTAATAGTGCTAACATAAATTTCTCAGGTTTAACAAATATTAATTTTGGATTATTGTATGGAGGTGTAGCAGATACTTTTGTTTTACCTCCGACACTAACTTTTAGTTCTACAAACTTTACAGGAAATGTTTTTTTAACAAGTAATAATAATTATGGCCCACTTCTTTCGCCTTCTGATTACAGTAAATTATTAATAGCTATTTCCACGCAAACAACTCACAGCAATGGAACTATACAAGTCGGAAGCACTGGTTACCAAGCAAACCCAACACTACCATCAACAGTTAGCAGTGACGTTAAATCAATAGGAGCAAATACTACTCCATCAAATTATGACGGTGGCACTAACAACGCTCCCGTTACTTTAGAATCTGATGGTTATAACTTGACAAGTCCTCCAACTGGAGGAACAGCTGCTTCTGTAGGTAATTTAGCAATTGCACAATATTATACTGGCTCGCCACTAAATTATTCATTTGTAACCGCTATATTCACAACAAATAACACAAATGATTCTTTTGCTACTAATATGGATAATTTTACCACAGGAGCATCTTGGGCATATAGAGCAAATATTATAACTAATAGTGTTGGAACAGCAATAAATAACATAGTTAACACTAGAGGTTGGACAATGACAGACGGTGAAATAGGAGATAGATATTAACAAAAAAAATAAAAATATGAAAGGAACAGGAACAGGCGTGCAGCTTTGGACAGCGGTTACAGATGGTGACAATGTTATAATGTTAGGTAATGATCCTGTGGAAAGCGGTGTTACAACTTCTAAAACGCTAACAACCTTTGACAATGAGAGCGATTTAGAAAACTTTGTTAATAACTTAAAGTCAGATGATGAGTTCTATAAACAATGTATTGAAACAGGATATAATAATAATTATATGTATCCATCACTAAAATACCCAGAACTAAACCCTGTTGTAGAAAATTAATAAATGTAAAAAAAGATTATGAGTGGTAATATTCCTATAGACAATCCTATAGTTAGAACTTATTGGATAGCATATGATAATTCATTGAAGAAAAACGTTGAAGGTTATGGATTTGTAGATCCTCACCAAAAGCTTTTATCTAAGTGGTTTATCGATGAAACAATAGATGAAACTGAATGGATAGCAGAGCTCGCGTCTCATGGCATAACGCCTGAGCCGCCAGAAGAAGAAGAGTAAAATAAAACACAATTAAATTAAATAAAATGAAAATTAAAGAAGAAGAATTATTATTAATTCAAGAACAACAAAAGCAGCTTAATGAGTTAGTCCATAACATCGGATTATTAGAAAGCCAAAAACATGGGCTACTACATGAAATAGCTGGTGTTAATAAAGAAGTTGAAGATTACAAAGAGATATTAGAAGTTGAATATGGCGCTATTAATATTGATCTTGAAGACGGTGCTTATACTGAGATAAAAGAAGATGTCGAAGGTAATAAGGAAGATTAGTATAGGTTCTGACTATAAGAGCGATGCGATGCATTATTCAACTGGTCAGGAAGTATATGGTGGACATACTATTAGCGATATTCTTTTTGAAGACGAAGACCAATCATATAATATTTTTATAACTAAAAATAATGAAGTCTTACCTTGGAAAAAATTTAATGCTAATATGTCAATATCTGTAGAGTATGATCTTAAGTACTAGTGCAAAGCTTATATTATTTTATTGTCAAACCTTTAAACGATAGGTATGACAACACAAGAAGAGTTGCTGGTACTGATCT
>Ga0209634_1002430_pt1 | contig 13051 bp, 6 predicted proteins | sample LinPmetageLP40_FD_184043 | JGI IMG/M metagenome (GOLD analysis project Ga0209634, IMG submission 184043) | Marine viral communities from the Pacific Ocean - LP-40 (SPAdes) (version 2) | ecosystem: Environmental > Aquatic > Marine > Oceanic | place: Pacific Ocean | collected 2010-08-26 | reverse complement strand
ACATCCGAATCAAACTATCAATCAAATCACAGAGGAGGCGATAAAACATCCTGGTAAACTGGCGGTAATAACTGGAGGAGAGCCCTTGATGTACAATCTTGATGAATTAACGAATTCACTTAAGAAGAATGGTTTAGATACCAATATTGAGACTTCTGGTGTGTATCCACTTTCTGGTAGTTGGGATTGGATCTGTTTCTCACCTAAGAAATTCAAAGCACCACAAGAGGAAATATACAATCAAGCCCATGAGCTTAAAATCATTATATATAACAAGAGTGATTTTAAATGGGCAGAAGGACATCGAACCAAAGTAAATAACAAATGCAAGCTCTATTTACAACCCGAATGGAGTAAGTCTGAGGAAATGTTGCCTTTGATTATAGAATATGTCAAAAACAATCCGTATTGGGAAATTTCGTTACAGATTCATAAGTTTATGGATATACCATAGGGTTTTATGGTTTGATGTTTGAAGTTCAAGGCTTGAAGCTCAAAATTCGCTACTCCTAGATATGAAGTTTTTTTTATCAATAATATTAGTTGTAATACATGTTGCCAATCTATACCCTCAATACTTAAGCACAAAATCTAAAAAAGCTGTTGCCTATTATCAAGAAGCTGATAACTATCGGGTAAGGAGACAATATGACCAAGCGATATTACTGCTAGAAGATGCGATAAAGAAGGATGATGAATTCATTGAGGCCTATCAGCGATTGGCGGGAATCTATCATGTACTAGACAAATTAGCATTAGCAGAAAAATATTATCAAACATCTATCAATATTGACGCTGGCAATCCCAAATATGCTGATGCTTACTTAAACATCGGTAGCGTCCAAATCACCCTTGAGAAGTATGAACAAGCGAGGGAGAATATAGAACAGTTCCTTGTCTTTAAATCAAAGAACCAAAGGAAAAATGAGGAGGCTAGGCTATTGTTGTCTAAAGCTATTTATTCCTTAGAACATATCAATTCACCACTTGCTTTTAATCCCACTTCATTGAATGAGCATGTGAATCAATTTGCCATGCAGTATTTTCCAGTAGTCACTGCGGACAAAAACACACTGCTATATACAAAAAGGGATGGCAATAGCCCTTATGATGACGAAGACATCATGATCTCGATTAAAGATGAGAAGGGTGAATGGGGAGAGCCAGCCTCTATTTCTTCAAATATCAACTCTGAACTCAATGAAGGAACATGTGCAATCTCTGCTGATGGACGAACTTTGGTATTTACCTCGTGTCAGGGAAGAGAAGGATTCGGGAGTTGTGATTTGTTCATCAGTCACAAGAATGGAGACAACTGGTCAAAGCCTGAAAACCTGGGGTCTACAATCAATTCGATAGCTTGGGAATCTCAGCCCTCACTTTCAGCTGATGGGCGCACACTTTATTTTGTGTCCAATAGAAAAGGAGGCCTTGGAGGAAGAGATATCTGGGTGAGTACAACAAAGGATGGTCAGTGGGGTATCCCCATTAATTTGGGGCGGAATATTAATACGCCAAAAGAGGAAGTTTCTCCATTTATTCATCCCAATGGCAAAACACTCTATTTTGCATCCGATGGTCTCCCTGGTTTTGGTGGGTTTGACATCTATTCCAATGAACTGGATTCGAATGATGTTTGGAGCTCTTTAAGAAATATTGGATACCCAATCAACAGAGGGACTGACCAAATGTCATTGATTATAACTGCTGACGGCACAAAAGCATACTATTCTGATAGTGGAGCTAGCGAAAAAAGGTTGAGCGAGATCAAACAATTTGAAGTTCCTGAGCAAATAAGACTATTATACAAAAGCAGATATGTAAAGGGGATAGTGAGAGATGAAAAATCTCAAAAACCCATTAAGTCTCAAATTCAACTATATAATATATCCAGAAATGAGTTAGTAGGAGAGATTGTCTCGGACTCAATTACAGGCGAATATCTAATGGTACTTACTGAAGGAGTAAATTATGGACTATATATAGAAAAGAAGGGGTATGTGTTCAAAAGTATCAATTTTGATTTCAAGCAAGAACACCTGCAGTCTTTAATAATAGATGTTGAATTGATTCCAATCTCAGAAGGAGCAGTAACAGTTCTGAATAATGTTTTCTTTGAGCATGATTCGTATGATCTAAGTGAAGATTCACGCCTAGAACTCGATAAAGTAGCTTTATTTATCAAAGGGAACAATGTGCGTTTAGAGATAGGAGGATATGCAGACGGTAGTGGCACAGCAGCATATAATCTGTCTCTTTCCGAAAAAAGAGCAAAAGCGGTATATGATTACTTAGTAAAAGAGAATAGCATCCCCCAAAGTGAGCTAACATACAAAGGCTATGGACAAGATAATAGTGTTGAATTTAATCAACACAGGTTAGCAAGACGCATTGAGTTTAAGCTATTATGACCTCAAGTATGCTTCCAATAGAATTTTGACAGAATTTTCTATTGCATTTTGTGCTTCTTCCAGTCAATCCTTTTTCACCCCTAATATTGGGGGAAATAAACGCATAATTTCTTTCCCCTTTTGATTTATTCTTATAGATTTGGGATTGTATAATTAAATTTTAACCTAAATAAAACAGTATGAAGAAGATTTTACTCTTTAGTTTCGTGTTGTTGACTGCACTCGTTAGCGAGTCGTGGGCACAAGAGCGTACTATTTCCGGTAAAGTGACCTCTGTCGAAGACGGAAGTACCATGCCCGGAGTAAACGTTGTTCTAAAAGGAACAACAAACGGTACCATCACCGATGTTGATGGTAACTACACATTGTCAGTTCCTTCTGAAGGAGGTACATTGACATTTTCATTTATTGGACTCGCTACCGAAGAGATTGAAATTGGTGCACGTTCAGTAATTGACCTTGCGATGTCTGCTGATGTGAAGCAACTGAGTGAGGTTGTTGTTACAGCTCAGGGTATTCAAAGGGACTCAGATGCTTTGGGTTATGCGATCGGTCAGGTAGATAATGAAGTAATTCAAACACGACCAGAAGCTGATGTGTCTAGAATTCTCAGAGGTAAAGTTCCTGGAGTAGATATTACTGCTCAAGGAGGATTTTTAGGTAGAAATACAAATATCCTTATTCGAGGTCAGTCTTCTGTCAATGGTAATAATCAACCACTATTTATTGTTGATGGAGTATATTATGATCAGGAAAGATATCAAGACTTAGATCCTAACAATATTCAAGAAGTAAATATTCTTAAAGGATTGGCGGCATCCTCTCTTTATGGTCAAGAGGGTAGAAATGGAGTTATTTTGATAACTACAAAGACGGGAACAGTTTCAAAAACTGAGGGTTTTAAGATTACAGTTCAACATCAAGTTGTATGGAATCAGATATCAAACCTTCCAGACTTTCAAAATACGTATGGTCAAGGCGCAGACAATTCACCAAATGTTACTTTTGTAGGTAACTGGGGTGGTAGATTTAGTGATAACTATACTGTTCCAGGTAGTTATGCTACCGGTAGAGTTCCAGGGCTCGACCTCCTATTCCCAAATTTACAAGGAGACGTGCCTTATCAGGCATTTGAGAATAACGTGAGTGATTTTTTCACTACTAATACGGGTAGTAATACGTCATTAATAGCAAATACCACAGTGGGAGAAACCAACGTTGGTTTCGGTTTCAGTTATAATGATGAGACTGGTTATATCCAGCAGAACGATTTACAAAAGGTTAACTTTACAGTTAGTGTAAACACTAGATTGATGGAGAAACTTAAGTTTGACGCTACACTGCAGTATACTGTGACAGAAGATAATAGACCAACTTTTAACTTCTTTGATAGATTGTTATACTTACCTAGAAATTTGGATATTCAAGGACTTCCTTTTGAAAATCCAGTGGACAATTCTTCCGTTTTTTATCGACCTGACTTAGAAAATCCTTTGTGGCAATTGGAGAACACAGGTATCAATAGGGTTAGAAAAGCCTTTTTCGCTAAAATGGGATTTACATACGAAATCACCGATAAATTATCGCTAGGTTATAGATTAGGTATAGATGATTGGAGAAATTTAGAGACTAGTCAAAGAAATAAAGGAGGTGTTGCTGATCAAGTAGGTGCCGTTGCTGTGTTGGGCACACTTCAAACAAGAAATGATGAGCGGTTAAACCTAGATCAAAATTTCCTTTTTACTGCTAATGGATTGGAAATTAATCAAGACTTCAGTTTCACGGGTCAATTAGGATTCAATATAAGAAGCTTGTCAAGAAAACAGTCGTCTTTATTTAGTTCTGGTCAAATAGTTTATGACTTTTTCAGACATGAGAATTTTGTCGATCAATTGCCAGGAACAGATGCTTTGGGGTTAGGAAACCTAGATAGACAAACAAACGTCTTAGGACTATATGGTATGGGAGAGTTTTCATTTAGAGATTATCTTTATGTTACATTCACAGGTAGGAATGATTGGGGATCTCAAGTTGAAAAGAGTAATCAAAGTTTATTCTATCCATCTGCTTCAGTATCTTTTATACCTACAGAAGCATTCGAGGGCTTGGAATCTGATGTGTTGAACAGATTGAGATTAAGAGCAAGTTATGGATCATCTGCAGGTTTTCCCAGTCCATTTCAGACTAGACCCACTTTGGTAGCTAATGCTCAGGCATTTACAGACGAAAATGGAAGTCCTGTAGCTATAAATTCGATTAATTCTTTCTTACCTAATCCAGATTTAAGACCTGAGAGGCTAGAGGAAGTAGAAGTTGGATTGAATGCATTACTTTTTAATGGAAAAATCGACTTAGATTTGAGTTTGTATAATAGGGTCAGTCGAGATCAAGTACTAACAAGATCCTTGCCTAATTCTACTGGATTTGCTTCTACTGTAATTAATGCTGGACGAATTGATTCAAAAGGAATTGAAATAGGTTTGACATTGACACCTATCGAGGCAAATGGTTTCCGTTGGTATTTAACTAATAATTTCACAGCCACCAGGACTGAGGCTATTGACTTGCCAGAGGAATTTATTAATTATGCAAATGGATTGAATTATGCCATTGAAGGTCAACCACTAGGTGTTTTCAGACTAGAATATGTAGTAAGAGATGATGAAGGTAATATGCTAATTAACCCAGAAGATGGCACTATGATTGGTAGCGATGAGGCCGGTCTTCCTAATAGAGTTGTAGGGGATCCCAATCCTGATTTTAAATATACGCTGATCAATGGACTTTCATATAAAGGTATCCAGTTGTCTGTTCAGCTTGAGTATACACAAGGAGGTGATATATTCTCACTGACAGCGTCAAATTTATTGAGAAGAGGAGTTACTAGAGACACTGAAGAACGAGAAGGGTCATACATAATACCTGGTGTTCTAGGAGATCCTGGTACTGGAGAACCAATATTGGATGAAGATGGGAATACTATCAAAAACAACATCCAATTGGGGGCAAATGACCTCTACTTCCTGAATACAATAGATATTAATGAGAATTTGGTATTCGATGCAAGCTTGATCAGGTTGAGAGAAGTGAATTTGAGTTATACACTTCCTGAGAAAATTATGAATAGAACACCTTTAGAAAGCGCTACATTTAGCTTCAATGTTCAGAATTTATGGTATAAAGCTGTAAACTTCCCTGAGTACATGAACTTTGACCCTGAGGTCAGTTCTGCAAATGCAAATGGTAGAGGGTTTGATACTCAGTCTGATCCTTCAATGAAGAAGTTTGGAGCTGCTATTAGAGTTACATTTTAAAAAATATTGATATGAAATTAAATAAGTTAAAATACATTTCATTTTTATTGGTTATTGCATTCTCTTGTGATTCTACAGATTTAGATTTACAAACGAATCCTGATACATTAACTTTGGAATCAGCTGACCCTGACCTTGTTTTTAATACGGTACAGGGTAACCTATTTTTTCTAGATTTTGGTTTATCTGGATTCACAACTAGATTAACGCGACTAGCGTATCTGTTTGGTTCATACGGAGATGCTGTTAGCCAGACCGCAATGAATGGTGCTTGGAATACACTGTATACTAATAATAATAATGTTGAAGCTTTAGCCGATTTTGCAGAGACAGATGAGTTGTATTATCATCTTGGTGCTGCTCAAATTATTAAAGCTAAAAATTATTTGACGGTAACAGATTTTATTGGTCAAGCAGTATATACTGAAGCTAATAATCCAACTGAATTCCCGAATCCCAATTTCGATGATGGTTCAGTAGTTTATAATGCGTTGTTTACAGAGATTGATGAAGGCATTATTAATCTAGAAAAGGGCGCACGAGCTCCAACCACAGATATTTGGGGTGAGGGCATAGCGCAAAATTGGATTAACTATGGTAACTCATTAAAACTGATGATGTACTTACAAACACGCTTGGTTGATGAAAACGCATCAAGAGCTGGGATAAACGCATTAATATCTGAAGGTGAATTGATAGATGAATTGGAAGAAGATTTTGAGTTTCAGTTTGGTTCAACTGGTGGTGCGGTAGAGAGTCGTCATCCATTATTTGTTGCTAACTATATCAGTGGAACTCCAACTACGGGTTACCAGCCTAATGGTTTGATGTCCTATATGAAAGACTCAATGGCTGTTCAGGATCCAAGAATGACTTACTATTTCTATAGACAAACACTACAAAATCCTGATGATCCAGATTTAGATTTATTGCGTTGTGATGGAAATCCAGACTACCTATTCTGCTATGTAGGAGATGGATATTGGGGTAGAGATCATGCCGATAATGACGGTGTACCTGGAGATACTAATTTAAGAACCACATATGGTATATATCCTGTAGGAGGACAATATGATGATGGCGCTGGAATACCAGCCTCTAGTACCCCTGCAACTGGTGCAGGTATCTATCCTCTGATGTTATCTGCTTGGGTTAATTTTGCTCTCGCAGAGGCAGCCTTAGAGTTAGGTACTACTGGTAATGCAGTCGCTTACTTGGAGTCTGGCATCAGACTCCATATGGAAAAAGTATTCTCATTTGCACCAGGTAATCACGATGCTACTGATATACAGGCATATGTTGATGAAGTTGTAGCTGAATATAATGCTGCAACGGACGCAGGAAAACTTGATATCATAATTAGAGAATGGTATTTAACATCTTTTGGTTCGGGTGTTCTTGCCTACAATAATTATAGACGTACGGGGTATCCAAGTTTTTTGCAAGACCCGATTATAGCTGCAGGAAATTTCCCACGTAGCTTTTTTATTCCTGAAAGTGAATTAAATTCTAATGCGAATCCGGATTTAGAACAAAAAAGTTTAACTGATAAAGTTTTTTGGGACACAAACCCTGACGGATTTATAAACTAATTATACTATGAAAAATATATTAAAAGTCGGATTGCTATTATTAGTATTCTCTGTGGTAATGTCATCATGTACAGATGAAGATAAGTTTAATAACCCAGTGTTTTTCGAATTGGAGAGAGGTGGACTAGTAAGATTCACTAATGTCTTCACAGATTATTTACTTGCTGGTGATACTCCAGAAAGTGCTACCTTCTCTGAAGAAATATTTGATCCAAATGGGAATTTAAAGGCACTTGAAATTAGTTTGGTTACAGCTACTGATACGATTCTAGTAGAGACTGTGACATCATTTCCATTTCAGTTCTCTATGTCTGGTGCGGATCTGGCTACATTGACTGGTGCAGCGGTATCGTTTGGTCAATCTTTTGAATTTTACAACGTAGCTGTTAGAAATGACGACACAAGATTTACTCCAGATCCGCTAGAGTCAGATTTTGAGGCAAATGAATTTAGTGGAAATACTCAGGGTAATTTAATATCTCAAGATGGTTATGCTGATGCTTTGAATTTCACATTGATTATAGCTTGTCCTACTGTAGATTTTGATGCAATTCTAGGAACATATGACGTTGTAGTAGATGCATTTGGAACCTTTGTTGATGGAGCGACAACGTTTGAAATCGTTGCTGGTCCTGGAGAAAATCAAATCTTGGTACCAAATATCTTCAATCATACTAATCCTGTTACTGGTCTTAAGGATTATGATGTTGTTATGGAAGTCGACCCTGTCAATGGGGCAGTCACGGTAGCTTCTCAGGAAGCTTGGCACTGTGATAACTTTGGATGTGGATTTGGTGTTGGATCAATAGTTGGCGGTGGTAGAGTGTTTAGTTGTGTAGGATTATTACAATTGACCTTAAATCATAATGTTGCTGCTGGTGGATTTGGAGCTTTTGCATTAGTAATGCAAAAACAGTAGTTTTCAATATTTATAGAAAGGTCGATTCAAAATTTTGAATCGACCTTTTTTTTTAATTATTTGAGGAATATATTTGGTGTTGAGAACAAGTGCAAGTTGCTATTCATAAAGTTGAATCAATACGGGAAAGGCATATTCATTGCTGCTTTGTTTTTATTGCCAATGGCTCATATGGCTAACAAGTCTTTCATCTGTCTTGGTGTTTGAATTAGCTAAACTGTGGGATAAACAATTACCTATTCTTGTAAGGCATCTGCTATGGATGCTTAAGATGCCTTTAAAGTAATGAAAAAGCACCTCTAGTCTATTTTTATTTCAGCATTTTTATATTTTTCAGGAATGAAATATATGTGGAATAACCTTGCCTACGAGATAGAACGTTCTCTTCTTTCAGTAATCTACCATCTTCAAAGAACGGGATGGGTAAATCTCTCGTTTATAAACGATTCATATTACCAATTCCAATGTTATGGTTCCCATACAAATTCAATCATGTAGTTATGCGACCGTTACTAACAGAAACAAATTGATTATCCATATTTATATCTCCAAGGATGCTTAAAATTGGAAGATTGTCTTATCAAAAGGACGTCAGATGAACATGGGGCGCACAATTTGTCGTAAAACACATTAGGAAAGGCTTCTATATTGTTTGTGGGTATTGCCTATCGCAATTGATTGAGCTTATTGAAGAGTTGAGTTGTAATGGCATGCCTTAAAATACTCTTTGGTTTGGCTATTTCAAGAAATAAGAGCTTTTACTCCATTTTTCACCGACTATTTTTAGTATGTATTTTCCGGGTGATATAGATGAAATATCAATATTGAGTTCAAACTCTTTAATATTCTTGACTTAACAAAGGTTGACCAACTAAATCATAAATAGTAACCTTGTAACTTTTGTTTTCTCTTTTTAGTTTCAATATCGTCCTAAACGTTTAAAATAGCAGGGAAGAAATCCGTATCTCAAATTATCTTTGAGTTGCACAACAAAACCCCATCCCTGCATGTCAAATATAAATTTGTTTTCTCAGATCATCTCTAAAATTGACCGTAACTCATTCAAAAAAATAGTACGAGAAAAGCAGACTGACAAGCATCAGAAGGGTTATGATAGCTGGACACACTTGGTCTCTATGTTATTCTGTCAGTTTTCAAAAAGCCAATCTGTTCGTGATATTAGCAATGGTCTTCGATCAGCCACTGGCAATCTAAACCACATGGGCATTGATAAAGCACCCTCAAAATCGACTGTGAGCTATCAAAACAAGCATCGAGACTGGAGGCTGTTCAGGGACTTCTATTACCAATTACAAGACCAATTGACTCATTTGGCAGGCCTTAGACAGACCAAATTCAAGATTAAGTCTAAAATTTTCCTACTGGACTCAACAACCATTAGCCTTTGTCTGAGTCTTTTCGATTGGGCCAAATACAAAACCCATAAAGGAGCTGTAAAAATGCACGCACTTTTGAATTATGATGGAAACCTGCCTGCCTATGTCAATGTTACTGACGGTAAAACCGCTGATAATAAGGGTGCCTATGACATTCCTTTGTTAGCCAATAGTGTGATTGTGGCAGATCGATATTACAACGATTTTTCCTTGCTCAACGTTTGGGACAGCAGCAAGGTGTTTTTTGTGATTAGACACAAAGACAACATCCGATTTGAGTCTATTAAAGAAAATGACCTACCAGAAGATAGACATCAACACATTCTAAAAGATGAACTCACACGACTCACAGGCAATCAAACCAAAAAGAAATACCCTAAACAACTACGAAGAATTGCTGTTTGGGATGAACAAAATCAACAAACCATTGAGTTGATTACCAATCAAATGTCTTGGACAGCAAACACAATTAGTGAACTCTACAAGAGTCGATGGCAGATAGAAATCTTCTTTAGAGAGATCAAACAGTTGCTACATATCAAATCATTTATTGGAACTACTCAAAATGCTGTGATGATACAGATATGGACAGCCTTGATGACCATAGTTATCCTCAAATTCCTGAAAGAATTCGCAAAATATAGCTGGCAACTTTCAAATCTTGTAGCTTTTCTCAGGTTGAACCTGTTTGTTAAAATCGACCTACACAGATGGTTAGATAAGCCCTTTGATCATCCACCTAATCGACTCAAAAATCAGACACAGGGGATTCTCTTTCTATAAAAGACTATAAATATCACCGATCGGAAAATAGAACCTATTTGACCTTATGCCCCAAATCGTTTAGGACGCTATTGGTAGAAATGGCTCATTTTATTAACTGAATTTAGAAATGAAATAATAAAGTGCTATTTTAGTGAATTATATGTTTTCCTCCATCTGGAATAGTGATTCTTATGAGAAATTTAGCTGTTTTATTTTGTTTTATCTCGTCTACTATTTGTGGTCAAACCATTTTTGAAGATATAACCAATGAGCTTGATATAACAAACACACCAATGGCTTCAAGTTGGGGTTCTGGTATTTCCGCTGAAGATTTTGATAAAGATGGAGACATTGATTTAGCAATATGTTCAAATTCTTCAGAGCCAGCTAGAGTGCTAAGAAATGAAGGCGATGGAACATTTTTTGAAATTTCGTATCAATTAAGTTTTAATTCTCGTGTTGCACTTTGGGTAGATTACAATGGTGATCACCTTATGGATTTAATTTTCATTGGTGACTGTTTGAATGTCGAAGACAATTGTTCAGAAACGATTACTCTATTTGAACAGGATGAGGATGGCAATTTCATTAATGTTACTAATGAAACAGGACTTTTGTCAACGAACTTTGATAAAGAAGGAATTGTTGGAGGAGCATCAGCTGCTGACCTTAATGAGGATGGGTTCTTAGATATTTTAATAGTTTATTTAAATACTGAGTCAAAGCTACTTTTAAGTACTGGAGAAAATACATTTGAGGTAGTAAATGATTTTTTCAAACAAGGCACATCTAATATGAATTGGACGCCTATTCTCTTTGATATAACCAATGATGGCTGGGTAGATTATTTACAGGCGAGAGATTTGGCAAGACCTAATCAATTTTGGGTGCATAATGGAGATTTAAAATACCATGATGTTTCAGAAAAATATAGCATAAATCATTCCGCAGAAAATATGGGTATTGCTCTTGGTGATTATGACAATGACAATGATCTGGATATCTATATATCTAACGTTGAATATGAATTGTTTGACAGAGGGAATGTCCTGTTTAGAAATGATGGAGATGTATTTTCAAATCAATCAAAACCTTTAAACGTTTTTAGAGGAGGCTGGTCATGGGGAATCACTTTTATGGATGGTAATAATGACGGTTTACTTGACATTACAGCTACAAATGGATGGGATACTTACGGATATGATTCATCTAAATATTGGATGAATTTGGGAAATGAGCAGTTTAAGGAAGTTTCTCAAGAAATTATGTTTAATGATATTCTTTTCGCGACATCTTTAATAGCGTTTGATATAGATAGAGATGGAGATTTAGATTTAGGCCAGTCTGTCCATCCTCAGAATCATTCATTTGGTGTGAAATTCTACAAGAACCAATTGAATAAGGTGGAAAATGAAAATTACATTGTGATTCAACCTCGAATGAGAGGCACTAATCATTGGGCTATTGGCGCTCAGGTTAAGATTAAGACCTCTAGCGGCACTCAAATGAGAGCTATTACTACTGGCACTAGCTTTTTTGCTCAAGAACCAGCAGAAGCATTTTTCGGTTTAGGGTCAGTGAATGTTATTGATGAAGTTGAAATAATTTGGCCAGGTGGGAGTAAATCAATAGTAGAAGATATTCCAGTCAACCAAGTTGTTCAATTTTTTGACGATGAAGTTATTCATCCACCTTATAATTTACAAACGTCAATTGTTAACAATACTGTTGAACTCACGTGGACCTCTAAATCCACTGTTAATTCAAATTATATCATTGAAAAATCGGTATCTCCTTCATTTGAGTTTTTTGATGAAGTAGAGGTGGATGATAATATTCTAATGTTTGTTGACAATATTACTATGGATACTGATACGGTCTATTATCGCATAAAGGCTAAAAATGATAATTATATAACAAGACCATCAATTAGCCTTAGCCTAGCAGTACAAATGAAAAGTGAATTGGAAACCCCACAGGACTTTTATGGATTAATTAGATCACCAGTATCGGTTGAGCTTTTTTGGACTGACGTTTTAAACGATGAAGAAGGTTATGTTATTCAAAGATCTACTGATATAACCTTCAGTACGTTTTTTGAAATCATTATACCATTTAATGTGGAAAGTTATCTCGATGAGAATTTAGAACCAGGCACGAATTATTATTACAGAATAAAGGTATATAATCAACTTGGAGAATCCGAATACTCAAAAATATTTGAAGTTAATTTAAATGACGAAATTGTATCCTTAGTGCATTTATCATCTAAATCTATCTTTATATATCCAAATCCAGTTGATGATCAACTAAATGTTGATATGTCAAATATCAAATTATCGATTCAAAAGATACAATTAATTAATACTAATGGAACAATTATTGCTAAATGGAGCACCTTTCAAATATTGAATAATAGAATACAGCTTAATGTTAATACAATTCCACCTGGTGAATACATTCTATTAATAGAATTCTCAAGTAAGCTTTATTCTAAAAAAATAGCAATAATATAACATTGATAATTACTGTTGTCCGATAAAACTTAAAAACAATAAAATACAGGCTTCTATCTCGATAAAAGCCTGTAATATCTTCAATATCTAAAAGTAAGCCCCTTCTATATTCCTGTTATTGAAATTCAAGTTTTCTT
>Ga0209634_1002429_pt1 | contig 13053 bp, 11 predicted proteins | sample LinPmetageLP40_FD_184043 | JGI IMG/M metagenome (GOLD analysis project Ga0209634, IMG submission 184043) | Marine viral communities from the Pacific Ocean - LP-40 (SPAdes) (version 2) | ecosystem: Environmental > Aquatic > Marine > Oceanic | place: Pacific Ocean | collected 2010-08-26 | reverse complement strand
AACTATAGGTCTAACAGGCCAACAAGTTACAGCTGCATTAGGTGTGCCAGTTGTAGCAGATATGACTATTGGTTTGACCGGTCTAGATTTAACTTTATCACAAGGTACAGCTTTTGCTCCAAATGAAACAGTAATTATTTCTGGTCAAGAAATAACTTTAACACAAGGTACTGCAACTGGAACATCTTCACAAGAAGCATCATTAACAGGTATTGAAGCTACATTTACTTTAGGTTCTATAACTATACCAAACGATACTGTTATTGTTTCTGGTCTTTCTATGGAAACTCAAATTGGTTCTATTGTTGGATTAGGTGGTGCTGTTGCTAATCCAACTGGTATTAGCATGACAGGTAGTGTTGGTGCTTTAGACCCTAATGATATGACATTAGGAATAACTGGAGTATCAGCTTCATTTAATATTGGTTCAATAATTGTGCCTCAAATTGTAGTAGGATTAACTGGACTATCATCAACGTTTAGTGTAGGAACTGTAAACATATTTGCTTATGGTAATGTTGACCCCGGTCAAAATAACAGCTATAGTGATGTTTCAACAGGAACAAATAATAGTTATTCCAATGTTGCAACAGGATCAAATAACAGCTATAACGATGTAGCAGCGTAGGAGAATTTTTTATGGCATCAACATACACACCTTTAGGGGTAGAACTTCAAGCAACTGGTGAAAACGCCGGTACTTGGGGAACAAAAACAAATACTAATTTAAGTATTATTGAACAAATAGCTGGCGGTTATACAGCTCAAGCTGTCGCTGATTCAGGTGACACAACTCTTTCAGTATCTGATGGTTCAACTGGAGCAACTCTTTCACATAGAATTATAGAATTTACAGGATCACTTACAGCATCTAGAAATGTTACAATACCTTTAGACGTACAAAATTTTTACATTTTAAAAAATGCAACTTCTGGATCACAGAATGTTGTATTTAAATATGCAACAGGTACAGGGACTTCTGCTACAGTTGCAAACGGTAAAACTGTAATTGCATACGCAAAAGCAGATGATGGCAGTAATCCAAATATTACAATGCAACAGTTTGGACTAGGAGATGTTGTAGATGATACAACTCCACAATTAGGTGGTAATCTTGATATGAATGGTCAAGATATTGTAACAACTTCAAATGCAGATTTAGAATTAGCACCAAATGGAACAGGACATGTAACTGTTAAAGGTAATACAAATCAAGGGGCTATTCAATTTAATTGTGAAAATAATTCTCATGGACAACAAATAAAAGCTGCACCTCACTCAGAAAGTGCTAGTAATATTTTAACAATACCAAGCACTGGTGGTAACTCAACTATAGTATCAGATGCTTCTACGTCTACTTTAACAAACAAAACTTTAACAGCTCCAAAAATTGTAGATGCAGGTTTTATTGCAGATGCAAATGGAGCGGAACAAATTATATTTCAAACAACAGCTTCAGCAGTTAATGAATTAGAAGTAACTAATGCTGCAACGGGTAATAATCCTGGTCTTGCTGTATCAGGTGGTGATACAAATGTTGGGTTAGAAATTACAACAAAAGGAACTGGATATATTAAATTTAATGATCTAGCTTATATTCCACAACAAGCATTATCATCATCTTCAAATGCTGTAGCTTGGGATGTACAAGCGAAACCAAACGCATTTCATCTAACAACAGAAAATACTACATTTGCTGCACCAACTAATTCAGTTGAAGGTTCATTTATTTGTGTTGAGATTAATTACAATGGTTCACACACTATTGCTTTTAATACTGTATTTGAATTTGCAGCATCAACTGCACCAACATTTACAAGTGCGGATGGTAAAGCAGACATATTGGTATTTAGATACAATGGCTCTGTATGGCAAGAAGTAGGTAGAACATTAAATTTAAGTGAAAGTTAGGATATAATATGTACGCATTAGTAACAAATAACGAAATAACAAAATTAATTAACAATCCTAAATCTATGGTTATAGGAGATGTAAGATACCCAGCTAAAATATTTCAGTTATGGTCAAATTCAGAATTAAATGCCCTAGGTATCTATGAAGTAATAACTGATTCAACAAATAAAAAAGATGAGAAGTGGTATATTAATACTAATCAAACTTATGCTTTTGCTGACAATACTGTAACAGCTTCTTATGGTACTGCTACTGCTAAGGCTCACGCAGATAGTTTATATACAAGCCAAGATAATACAGATGGTTTAATACCAAATGACAAATCAGTTGGAGATGTAAAAGTTGAAGGATTAAAAACAACATTAATTAGAACTTTAAAACAGCAAGTAGCTGGAATACTAAATGATACTGATTGGTACATAACTAGAAACGCAGAAAAATCTACTGCTATACCAAGTGCTATATCTACTCACAGAGATGCAGTTAGAACTAAACAAGCAGAAATGGAAACTGCTATAACAAACGCAAGTAACACTCCAGCTTTAGAAACTTTATACACATACACAGAACAATCAGATGGTTCTGTTACAAGACCATTAGGCGAACTTCCAACATTGGAGAACTAATGTCACTACTTATACCTGGAACTAACTCCATAAAAGACACAGGATATGATGTAGCTAACTCTGTTAGACTTGATGGTAATGCCTATCTACACAAAACTCAATCAGGTGGTAATAGAAAAACTTGGACAATGTCTTGTTGGACTAAATTAACAGGAGCATATGGTTCAAATGGTGGAATGTTAATGGCGGCCAATGGAACTAATGACGGTACAAACTTTCTTTTTGGAATAGATAATGGGGGTCATTCTGGTTCAGCTACAGATACTTTATCACTTCATATTTATGGTGCAGATGGTTTTAGAACTACACCTGTCTTAAGAGATTATACAGCTTGGTATCATATCGTTTTAGCTATGGACACAACACAAGGAACATCAACAAATAGATTAAAATTATATGTTAATAATGTTCAACAAACTTTAAGTGAACAATCTGATTACCCAGCACAAGATGCAGAGATGGGAGTTAATAATAATGGAACAGTATTAGGTGTTGGAAATCACCCGGGTTCTACTTCTACTTATGCTATAAATTCATATATGGCAGAATTCGTTTTAATTGATGGTTTACAACTTGCACCAACAGAATTTGGTGAGTATGATTCTGACAGTCCGACAATATGGAAACCAAAAGATGTATCTGGTTTAACCTTTGGCACAAATGGATTTTATTTAGACTTTGAAGATGCAAGTAATTTAGGTAATGATGTTAATGGTGGAACAGATTTAACAGAGGTAAGTCTAGCAGCAACGGACCAGAGTTTAGATACTTGTACCAACAATCATGCAGTAGGAAATCCATTATTAAATTATAATCCAAATTTAACTGAAGGTAATTTACTTTTAGCTTCTACTGGTACAGCTTGGAAAAATGCTATGTCAACAATAGGTCTTAGTTCTGGTAAATGGTATCATGAAGTTTTAATTACTGCTGAAAGTGCAGTTCCATATGGACTTATAGGTGTTACAGATAGTTACCATCCTAATAGTTGGGGTGCTTCACCACCAAATTATGTAGGAGTTGGTGCATTACAAATTGGTTATTTTAATAATAACGGTACATATTATAAAAGTGATAGTCAAAATTCTTACGGTGCTTCTTTTACTGTAAATGATATTATCGGAGTTCTTTTAGATTTAGATGCTGGTACTCCAACAATTAAATTTTATAAAAATGATGCAGATCAAGGTTCAATAAATTTACCAACAAGTTCAAACTCAACTGGATTATGGTTTTTTATGCATAGTGTTTATATCCAAACTATGTCAATTAATTATGGTTCTCCAGCTCATGCAATCTCAACTAGCAACACAGATGCAAATGGCTATGGAAACTTTGAATTTGCAACAAAAGGTGGTTATACACTTAACACTAAAAACCTAGCGGAGTTCGGATAATGGCCTACACAACAGTCGACAACCCAGAATTATATTTTCAGTCAGTTCTTTGGACAGGTGATGATTCAACTGATAACGCAATAACTTTTGATAATACCGATACATCTATGCAACCAAATTTAATCTGGTTAAAACCAAGAACTAAAGTTGACAACCACAGATGGATGGATAGTGTTAGAGGTGTAACAAAAATGTTACCTTCTAATAGTGATGGTGTTGAAGAAACTATATCTGCTGGTTTAGCTTCATTTGATAGTAATGGATTTACTTTAAATACTACAGATAGCGGTTATAACAGTTCGTCTTACACTTATGTTGCTTGGAATTGGAAAGCAGGAACATCATTTACCAATGACGCAAGTGCAACTGGAGTTGGAACTTTAGATAGTACAGGATCGTCTAGTCAAACAGCAGGATTTAGCATTGTTTCATACACTTCAAATGGAAGTTCAAGTCAAAGTGTGGCTCATAATTTAGGTGGTGTACCCGAAATGATAATTTCAAAAAATAGAGATAGTAGTAGTTCTTCTTATAATTATTGGACAATTTTTAATCATAATCTTGCAACAGCAAATGACAAAAAATTAATATTAAATACAAGTGCTGGGGCTTCAACGACTAATGAATGGGGAGATACAGACCCAACATCAACTGTATATTCACTTCACACAAGTGGAGATGGAACAACAAACCATAGTTCAGATAAAATAATTTCATATTGTTTTCGTGGTATCAAAGGCTACTCAAAATTTGGAAGCTACACAGGAAATGGAAATACAGATGGAACATTTGTCTATACAGGATTTAAACCAGCTTGGGTCTTATGTAAAACATCAAGTATAAGTGGCGAAGATTGGATAGTTAGTGATAATAAAAGAAACCCATCTAACGAAACAACAACTGCTCTTTTTCCAAATACTACAAGTGCAGATCAATCATCTAATAGTATTGATATGCTTTCTAATGGTTTTAAAATGAGAACAACAGGAACTTATAGAAATCAAAGTGGTGTAACATACATATATATGGCATTTGCAGAAGCACCATTTGTAAATTCTTCTGGTGTGCCAAACAATGCAAGGTAAATATGTTACAAAAAATAGGATTTCAACCTGGAATAAACAAACAGATAACACCTACTACAGCAGAAGGTCAATGGACTGACTGTGATAATGTACGTTTTAGATATGGTACTCCAGAAAAAATAGGTGGATGGAAACAATTAGGGGACGATGCACTAACTGGTGCAGGTAGAGGACTTCATCATTTTGTAAATAGTAAAGCTAGAAAGTATGCAATCATTGGCACAAACAGAATTTTATATGCATACTCAGGTGGTGTATTCTATGACATACATCCTATTAAATCTACAACAACGCTTTCAAATGCATTCAGCACTACTAACGGATCAGCAACTGTTACAATAACTTTTAGTGGTGATCATAGTATATCTGCACAAGATATAATCTTATTAGATAATTTTACTGCAATAACTAATTCTAATTATAGTGCAGCTGATTTTGATACTAAAAAATTTATGGTAACAACTGTACCATCGAGCACAACTATAACTATTACAATGCCATCTAATGAATCTGGATCTGGTGCAACAACATCAGGTGGTATTAGAGTACAACATTATTATCCAGTAGGACCAGCAGTGCAAGCACAAGGTTTTGGTTGGTCACTTGGATCATGGGGTGGTGAAGTAGCAGGAGAACCTACAACAACATTAACTAATGGTATCAATGATACTGTAACCACTGGTATTATATTAAATGATGTGTCTCAATTTCCAGACTCAGGTACAAACTTTATTAAAATAGATAACGAAGAAATTTCATACACAGGTATATCTGGTAATGAACTTACAGGTGTAACTAGAGAAGTAAGGGGTACAACAAAAGCTGCACATAGTGGAGGTGCAACAGTTACTAGTACAACAAACTTTGTAGCATGGGGAGAAGCTGCATCAGGTGATTTAGTTCTTGAACCTGGCATGTGGTCTTTAGATAATTTTGGCGACAAAGCAATTTGTTTAATTCACGACAGTGCTGTTTTTGAATGGAACTCTGCTGCAACAAATGCAGAAACAATTAGAGCTAGTATTATATCTGGTGCACCAACTGCATCACGTCATATGTTAGTATCTACTCCTGATAGACACTTAGTATTTTTTGGAACAGAGACAACTATTGGAACACCTGCAACACAAGACAATATGTTTGTAAGATTTTCAGATCAAGAAGACATAAATACATACGTGCCTACAGCAACCAATACAGCTGGTACACAGAGATTGGCCGACGGATCACAGATCATGGGAGCAATCAGAGGTAGAGATGCAATTTATGTTTGGACCGATACTGCATTGTTCACTCAACGTTTTGTTGGTCAACCATTTACTTTTGCCTTTGCACAAGTTGGAACTAACTGTGGACTTGCAGGACAGAACGCATGTGTTGAAGTTGATGGTGCTGCGTATTGGATGTCAGAGAATGGTTTTTTTAGATATGCCGGTCGATTAGAATCACTACCGTGTTTAGTAGAAGATTTTGTTTACGACAATGTAAATTTAAAATCTGGTAACCAAATGATATCTGCTGGATTAAATAATTTGTTTGGTGAAGTTATATGGTTTTATCCAACTACAGGATCATCAGTAGTCAATAGACAAGTTACATATAATTATTTTGATTCATCACCGCAAAGACCAGTATGGACTGTTGGATCTTTAGCTAGAACTATGTGGGAAGACTCTGCAGTATTTGGTAGTCCACATGCAACAGAATATGAAGCAGGAACGGATACATCTTTTGATGTCGTAGGAAACACAGAAGGTAGAACAATATACTATGAACATGAAACAGGAACTGATCAAGTCCAAGGTGGTGCAACTACAGCTATTGTTGCTAGCATTGAATCAGGAGATTATGATATTACACAAGCAAGATCATCTCAAGGACAGCAAACAGGTGTTGCAACATTTAAAGGAGACGGTGAGTATCTTATGAAGATAAGAAGATTTGTACCTGACTTTTTATCTCAAACAGGTAATACACAAGTTACATTTTTATTAAGAGATTATCCAAATGACACACAAGCTAGTTCTGCTTTAGGTCCATTTACAATTTCATCATCTACTAAAAAAGTAGATACACGTGCAAGAGCCAGAGCTGTTGCATTAAAGATTGCAAACACAACAACTAATCAAAGTTGGAAATTAGGAACTTTTAGATTAGATATACAACCAGACGGAAGAAGATAATGGCAAAAATTGTACAGGTAATAACTAGACCAGAACAAGAATATAATTTACAAGTAGCAGAAGCTCAAGTAAGAGATCTTGATGCTATTGTAGAAAAATTAAACTCAACGTTTCAAGAAGAATTAAAAGATGAAATTGAAGCGTTTAACTTTTTTATAAATTAATGGCTAATCAATATAAATTTGTAGGAACAGATAACAGTACATCAGGAAGTGCTATAAATCCTTTTGGAACAGGTAATCCACTGGTAAGTGAAACCTATGTTATTAAATCATTATTAGTCACATCAGCTGGTACACCAACAGTCACGGTTACAAACAACAGTATTACAGCTATAAAATCAGCAGCATTAACAGCAAATGTTACAACAGAATTACTTACTCAACCTTTAGTGGTTGAAGGCGGTGATACCTTAACTGTACTATCAAGCAATACAGATTCGTTTGATGTAGCAGTTAGCTATTTAAACATTAAAAAAGAGGTAACAACATAATGAAAGATCTACCAGTAATAGAACCAAAAGAGATTATAACAACAATTACAAATATGAAGACAGGCGAGGTATACAAGGACGATTCTGAGTGGAAAGCTAAAGGAATTGTAGAATCTGACATAAGAAAAGATGTCAGAGTTATCATGCCTAGCCTTGATTTATTTGGAGAAACAAAATAGAATAGACCAATGGCCATTACAAACGCACAGCAATATCAACAGTTAGTTAAAAAAAGAGCAGACGGTGAACGTCCAGGTTATGTTGGTAGTGATTATTCAGAAAAAGGTGATAAAAACAAAAGCGGTTATCAAGGTGGAATGAGAGGTACGAGTGGTTATCAAGGAGGTAGCTATGATAGTCCTAGTAATAGTGGTGATTCTGGTAACTTTAATCCAGGACCAACACCAAAATCTAAACCACCAATAACAAAAGACAATTTTCAAAAACCAAATAAATTTGTAACACCAACAATGATGGTGTTAGACTTTTTAGGCAACAAAATTTCTGGATCAAAACTTGCAATGTTAAATAACAAAATGCAAAGAAATAATTATCTTGCAACATTAACTCCAGAAGAACAAGTAGAAGCATTAACAGATTTAGCTGCAATAGGTATTGGAACAAATAATCCTATGGGTATTGATATGAACATTGAGAGAGCAACAGGAAATACAGGACTTTTTGGAACTGGTATTGGTGGAGGACAATTTATAACCGATAACGATTTAGGAGGACCAGAAGCTAAAGCTGTTTTAGGTAAAGGTTATGCTGATTATCAAAAAGAACAACAAGATAGATTTACTCCAGACAATGACGGAGGAAATCAAGATCCTTGTAAAGGACCTAACCCACCAGCATATTGTTTTACTGGAATAAGATCAGCAGAAGATGCAACACCAGAAGTAGAAGAAGATGATGATGAAATTATTAATTACAGATTAATGGCCGATGGCGGTAGAGCAGCGTTTGCAGGTGGTGGAAAAGATGCTGGCGCAGGATCAAATTTTGGTAATGAAAATTTTGGTGGAAATGGCGACAACAATAGAGAACAATATGGTGCTGTAGGTCAATATAAATCACCTCCACCTAGTAGCACTGGTGGTGATGGACCACCTACAAATATTGGGGGTGGTGGTATTACAAACTTAACATCAAAAAAAAATATGTTTACACCTGATATTGATATTTCAAAATTTAATGTAAAAGATTTAATAAGTTTAGGATTTATTGATACGGAAGATGAAGATACAGATATACAAGTAGCAGATGCTACAACAATTCCTACTGAAGGTAAACTTGGTCTTAATTTAATGGATTATAGCACATTAAAAAATACAGGATATACTGATACGCAAATAGGCGAACTACAAAACAATCCTAATATAAATACACAAGATGTTATAAGAGATATAAAAGGAACTGGATTTGCAACAGGTGGACGTATTGGTCTTATGGAAGGTGGCATGCCTTACGAAGGTGGGATCATGGACCTTGAATCAGCAAGACAGATGTATGGTCTGGGTAAACTTGTTAAGAAATTTACAAGATCAGTTAAGAAGATAGCTAAGTCACCGATAGGTAAAGCTGCATTAGGATTTGCTGCATATAAATTTGGTGGTAGTTTTTTAAAAAATAAAGGAATTATGGGTTCAATATTTGGTCAAGCAGGATCAAGAGTTTCTGACCCTAGAGGTTTTATACCTTTTAAAGAAGGGTTTCTTACAAAATTAGGTTTAACAAAAGGTGGTGGGTCTATGATGCCAACATTTTTAGGTGGTTTAACAGCATCAACATTAGGATCATATTTTTTAACACCAAAAGAGGGTGATGATGATGATGAAGAATTATACGCAGGAGCAGATATAGCTGATCCAAGATACATTATGAATAATCCTGAGTTATTTACAAACAGAAGACTAGCTGCGGAAGGTGGATCTATGGACGAGCCTGTTGCTAAAAAAACTATGCCTCTATTAGATATGGATGGACAAGAAATGGATTTAAGAGCTGAAGGTGGGTTTGTACCACTTGGTAGAATGGAAAAAGCAGATGACGTACCTGCAAGATTGTCTAAGAATGAATTTGTGTTTACTGCAGATGCAGTTAGAAATGCAGGTGAAGGAGATGTAGACAAAGGCGCAGAAGTTATGTATAACATGATGAAGAACCTAGAATCCGGAGGTGACGTATCTGAGGAATCGCAAGGATTGGAAGGCGCTAGAGACATGTTTAAAACATCACAAAGATTAGAGGAAGTATTATAATGGCTGTAACAGAACAAGTTAACCGACCAGCACCTTTTGTAGAAAAACTAGGTACAAATTTAGCAGAAAATGTATTAGCTCAACAAGGTGTACCCATTGTATCAACAGGTATTGCTGGTATATCACAACAAACTGGTGAATCAGCAGATGCATTTAAAGCAAGACAAGATGCAGCTAGAGCTTTTACAACAAGACAACAAAGTCTATCAGGGCTTGCACCACAAGTAGCAGGTCAAGATGCATTACAAACACAAGCACAAAATTTAGCAACCCAAGGTGTAGGTTCTTTTGCACCTTTCTTACAAAAAGCACAAACAGCAGCAACAGATGCAGGAACAGCATTAGGTGGAGTAGGTTTAGGAGCAACAGCTTTCCAACAAGACGTACAAGACTTTATGTCCCCATATCAATCACAAGTGATTGATGCATCATTAGCAGAATTTGATCGTAATACACAAATACAACAACAAGGTATACGAGATCAACAAGCAGCTTTGGGTGCGCTCGGCAGTGGTCGAGCGGGAGTGCAACTCGCAGAGTTTGGCACAGGGGCTGCGAGAGAACGAGCTTTATTACAAGCCGGTCTCTTGCAACAAGGATTCGGTCAGGCAGCAGGAGCCAGACAACAAGACATAGCTAACAGAGGAGCGTTAGCATCACAACAACAAGGCTTAGGTGCGTTTCAATCAGGTTTAGGAATGCAACAACAAGCAGCAACAGGTACAGATATTTCACGTTTAGGTCAGTTGGGCGCGCTGAACCAAGCACAAACACAAGCAGGACTTGATGCAACAAGAGAAGCAACAAGACAAGCAGCTTTCCAACCACAAGAACAGTTAGATAGATATGCTAATCAAGTAACAGGGATCATGGGTGGTTATCCAGGTCAAACAGTTTCAACTAATGTTCCTAACCCTACACCATTACAAACTGCATTAGGTGTTGGTACAACACTTGCAGGTATCTATGGTGCAGTAAATAATCCAAATAGTTTAAGTTTAAATTTAGGACCTAAATAATGAACAGGACTTTAAAAAGACCAATGTTTAGAATAGGTGGATCAGCAGGGACTGGTATTACATCAGGACTAGATCAACCACAAAAAATGGCTAACGGTGGTAGAACAGGTTATCAACAAGGATCAATGCCATCGTTTCAAGCATCAGGACTACCAGGTTTTTTAACTAGCTTTGGTTTAAATCTTTTAGCAACACCACCACAAGGTAATATATTTCAAACAGCAGGTGTAGCTGCAAGAGAACCTTTTAATCAGTTACAAACAAGTCAAGCAAGATCTAATGAACTTAGAGGTGAAAGAGATTTTTTAAGAGGTGAGACTGATAGAAAATTAACAGCTGCAGATACAAGATTAGACAAAGAGTTAGCATCTAGAGAAAAAATTGCAGGCATGAAAGATGAGGATACAAATGTTATGGCATATGCAGAAGTCTTTAAAGATAACAATGGTTCACCAAACTTAATTAAAGGACAAAATGCAGTAAATTTTTTTGAAACAGAATATAAAAACTTAACAAATGATTTTGGAGTAGAGTCTGTATCAGTAGAGCCAATTGATGTAACGTTATATCAAAGTCAAAAAAACCTTAAAAAATTTAAAAATGCAAACCCAGGGGTAGAGGGTAAAGTATACTTTGATGTAGCATCAGGTAAAGGTGTTAAATTAGTAGAAAATATTGAAACAAGAGAACTTAAATTTGTACCAGTAGATATTAGTGACGAAGATATGGCAGGTGAATTTATTCCTGAAAAAATTACTCCAGGATTATTTAATCAAAAAACAAAACCAGAAAAAGATTTAAAAGAAATTTTACCAGATTTTAGAGATTCAGACTTTGATGAAAGCATCTACCAATAGGAGTAGAAAATGGCAAAATACGCACCTTTAGCTCCCGCTGAAAAAAACAATCCAAGTAGTATATTTGCATCTGTAGGTGCAGGTCTTGCATCCGGTTTAATTAAAACTGTAGAAGGTGTTGTATCTCTTGGAGCAGAACTTATAGACTACGGCGCAGATAGTAATACAGCAGGGGATGTAGAAAAGTTTTTCGATGATATAAATATATTTGAAGATACTGCACAAGATAGAGTAGCAGGTAAACTTGTAGAAGTATTTACACAGATAGGTATACCAGGTAGTATTGGATTTAAAGCTGCAACTAAACTAGCAGACAAAGCATTAAAAGCAAAAAAAGCTGGTACATATGCAAATTTAAAATCTAAAAGTGTTACACTAGCAGCATCAAAAGCTGATCAACTAAACAAAGCATCCAAAACAAAAAGATTTGCAGCGGGTGTATTTGGTGGTGCAACAGGAGAAACATTTGTTGCAGATGTAGAAGAGATAGGTACCTTTGGTGATTTCTTTGATGGACCCACAGCGATAGATGATTCTGAATTACAAGGTAGAGATGAGGCTGGTAGAAGATTATTAAATAGAATTAAGTTTGGATCTGAGTCTTTATTGTTAACACCGTTTGTTTATGGTGTAGGCAAAGGTGGCAAGGCTCTTGCAACACGAGGCAAGGAACTTGCATACAGTGATAGTACATTTGAAAGATGGGTTAATAAATATATTGGCTCACCATTTCGACCAAGAGGAGATTTACCACAAGAAGTATTTGAATCTGAAATGGCAAAACAAGGTTTAAAAGCAAGAGATACATTTAGAGCAAAAGAACTTGTTACAAATATTACTAAAGAAGTAGATAAGATATATCCTTCATCAGGTAAATTTTTTGATAGCTCAACTAATGCAGAACAAAAGAATTTTTATAAACAATTAAATGATGTATTATTTGAAGGCGATCTTAGTAAACCTATTAATCCAGGTGCAAAAGATACTTTAATTAAAACATTAAAAAATAAAAAAGTAGGTGAAGAAGCTATTGGTAAGATAACTTCAAATTTAGATTCAGCTAGAAATGAATTTACAAATTTAATAAATATATTACAAAACAATTCAAAAGGTAAAATAGCTGCAGGTGCAAAAGACTTACAGAAGATTATGAAAGAAAGAATTGAAGGTTGGTTAGGTGGTACGTATAAAATATTTCAACAACCAAAAGGTTTG